>JACCDP010271510.1_pt1 | contig 59523 bp, 44 predicted proteins | sample 7445841 | NCBI WGS metagenome assembly JACCDP01 (sample SAMN15323441, study PRJNA562643) | freshwater metagenome | isolation source: river surface water | place: USA:Blue River Watershed | collected 2017-08-17 | reverse complement strand
CCAACCTTGAGAAAGTCCAGCCAGTTTTTTAGTCGCTGGTTACACCAACAAGTCACCAATGCAGAAACAGGATTTCCTGGTAAACCAAAGTATAGAGTATTAGCGAAAGTTGCAAAAGTTACTCGCCTCACCTAAATTGTGACGTTTAAGACTTCAATTTTTCTCGACAATACCACCATTATCAATAGCGGTATAGGCATCATTATCAACTAAACCCAACCAAGGATCGGAACTGGGAGTTAAAAACAATTCAGCATAAACTTTTTCATTGAGTTGTTTAACATCTGAAGTTTGATTTTGGGTTAAAAACCATTGATGAATTTGTCTATGTAGTAGATATTCATTTCTGACTGTATCTAAAGCCATGACGGTTTCAAAATTACGAATTACTCTGGATAAATTATTGTTATCTCTGGTGTTTGGTAATTTCTTATTCTCAATTAAGGAAATACTATTACTATCAAGTTTAGCATCATTTTTATAAAGTCTGGCTAATCTATCCCAAGTGGATTGATCGAGAATTTCTGAGGTATTTTCTGGTGTTTCTGGCTGCATAGACCTGAGAATTGGTGCTTCTACCCTAGATTTAGAAATTGCTAAAGAACCTGCTATAATTGCGTTAGGATTAGATGTAGAATTATTAGAATTTTCTCCTAAACGGGGAGGAGATTGTATCCCTAATTGAGATAAATCCGTTCTCCATTGGTTTTGAATATCATCAAGACTGCGTTGGTGATATTGTTGTAATAAGATATTATATTTTTCACCTTTTTGGTTACTCAAGATTTTAGCTATTTTTTGCCCTTGCTGAAGTTGTTTTAGAAAAGCTTGGGGTCCATAGAGTCCAGGAATGGCATCCAGTGGACGGCCATCACTATCTAAAATATAATGAATACTATTACCTGTGATGGTTCTTTCTAATTTGCGTCCGTCACCAAAATCAATGGTGATTTTTGGCGCGGGCCGGACGGTTTGCCAATGTAAAATAAAGTCTTTTCTCAAAGTTTGGGAAATTGCCGCATTGGGATATAGGGCAACTCTAAAAAATCGGCTGTTAGCACAACTCAGTTCAGTATCTAATCTGCCTAATAATCGCAAGGAAAGAATTGGTTTACCAGTGATTTTCGCAGCAGCTTTTGCTTGTTCTAAATCGGTATACCAATATAATTGAGAAGCATAACAATCTCGTTGTTGACATAATTGATCGAGGGCTGTTTTAACTTCTGGTTTAGGTGGTGTCTGTAGGTTATTAATGTAGGATTTGAGAAAAATTTCTAGTCCTTTTTGTCCTTGGGGTCTGAGGTTCGTGACTATTTGTGATAGTTGGGATTTTGGAGATGGGGATATTTGGCTATAACTTGGTTGTGAATATACAAAACTGGCTAAAATAACCAGGAATGAAAAATGATTTAGTTTCATATTTTTGCTATGGTTTTATAATTGTGAAAATAAACTTTGCCAATCAATTATAGGCGATCTATCCCCTTCGTTAACTATTTCAAAAACTTTGTTAACAGAAGTTGGATAAAATAAACTTTCGACACAGGCTGTGGCTACATCAATGCGACTAGACTCACCTATAATTGTATCACCTGTGGATAAGACGACGTTTAATTTACCTTGGGTTGTGGCTTGGAGTAGAGTGTTAAGATCAGAGGATGTATAGGGGCCATCAATTAAACGTCCGGGGCGAATGATAGTATAGGGGATACCGGAATTAATAATTGCTTGTTCTCCTTTTTCTTTGGCATCGAGTACGCCAAAAAGATTGAGAATTTTAAAGGGAAATTGATGTTTACGAAGAATACCACAGGAGGAGACCAATACGAAGCGGTTTAAGTTTTTGGGTGCGGCTGTAAGTAGGTTAACTACACCATGATAATCAACTTTTGTAGGGGTATTTTTAGCTTTATTTTCTAAAAATTGGGGATTAAATAAGGTTATTCCTAATTCAAAAATATTAGGCGGTTGATCAAATTCCCATTTGCTAGTAGGAAAAGCACTTGTTCCTGTACAACAAATAATTGAGGTAATATTTGTCATAGAGGTTTTTAATGTGCTAGGTTCACAAATATCACCGACAACTATTTCTACTTTGTCGTTAAACATTTGTGCGGCTTTTTCGGTATTGCGGGTGAGGATGCGAACTGGTAAGCCTTTGGCTAATAGTTGACTAACTACAAGTTGTCCGACTCCACCTGTGGAACCAACTACTAAAATGAGATATTGAGAAGAGTTTTCAGTGCTATTCATAGATAGATATTTTTGGTATTGGATATATTTAGTCTATAACAATTTTGGTTTTACCTTTATGTCCATGAATTAATTTAATTTGTTCCCATCCTTGGGGATACCAAGCTGTTGATTTTGGTTCTGTTAACCACTGCATGACAGCAATATTAGCACAATCTGGACTAATATGTTGAGGATACATTTGAAAGTAACAGCCAACAGCAACTACGCCAATACCACTAATGCCTGTGATATCTTCATCTCTGACTAATTGAAAACTTTGGAGTTGATAATTATCGAGGGAGTTTTGACCAAAGATTAATTTTCTGCCTCTTTGATTTTGCAGTTCTTGAAAAGATGCCCAAGATGGAAAGGTTGCATGACTGGGATGGGGAAAAATTCGGACTATGGCTACTTGTCCATCTGGTAAAATAAATCCGCCAGCAATAATCTGTTTTGATGGTTTTGCTTCGGGTTCAATTAACCAAAATATTTGTTGTCTGTGGGCTATAAACATATCTTTTAAATTGTCTCTTCCAGATATTATATGTGTTAAAATCCCAATCATTCATAACTAGCGGTGAAAATTTTATGGTGAAGAAAAATTGCAAAGTTACCAAACTGATGAAGAAATTCGGGGTTAAGGAACATTTCCACCAACCTGGAACTATACCTGGGACAATTATTGTTGATGAAAATAGCAAACCACCTAGCATTTTTCTGATTGACTATAATCAAACTGATCTGATTCATAAACAAATCAGTTACCCAGAAGAATGTATTAACTATTTGGATACAAATTCTGTTTCTTGGGTGGATGTGCAAGGTTTAGGAAATCAAGATATTTTGCAGCGTTTGGGTCAATCTTTTGATTTACATCCCCTAATTTTAGAGGATATTGTGAATATGGTAGAACGTCCGAAAATAGAGGATTATGAGGATCAATTAGTAATTATTGCCCACATGGTTGTTCCTAATAATAATAATGGCAGTTTTTACAGTGAACAGGTAAGTTTGGTATTAGGTAAATATTATGTGTTAACGGTGCAAGAAGAACCGGAACATGATTGTTTTGATGGTGTGAGAACCAGAATTGATAAATCTAAAGGTATCATCCGCCGCCAAGGTAGTGATTATTTAGCCTATGCTTTATTAGATGCAATTATTGATGGCTTTTTTCCAGTTTTGGAACTTTATGGAGAACGAATTGATGATTTAGAAGAGGAAGTCATAATTAATCCTAGTCAGAAAACATTACAAAAAATATACCAAATTCGTCGGGAATTATTACAACTACGGCGGGGAATTTGGCCGCAAAGAGATGCGATTAATTCTTTAATTCGAGATGGCAGTGAATTAATTAGTCCTGATGTGAGAATTTATCTCAGAGATTGTTATGATCATACGGTGCAATTAATAGATATATTGGAAACTTACCGAGAATTAGTAGCTGGATTAATGGATGTTTATTTATCGGCAGTTAGTAATAAAATGAATGAAATTATGAAGTTGCTGACGGTGGTTTCTTCAATTTTTATTCCTTTGACTTTTATTGCAGGGGTATATGGGATGAATTTCAATACTGAAAAATCACCCCACAATATGCCGGAATTAAATTGGTATTGGGGTTATCCTCTATGTTTAGCACTAATGCTATTAGTTGCTACCATTTTACTATACTCATTTTGGCGGCGGGGTTGGCTGAGTAATTCTGCAAATTTGCCAAGAGGATTCCACCGCTAGAACCAATTAACATCGAGGTTTGTAATCAAATATCTCCTGATAGTAAATGTTGTTAAATTACCGGGGTGGCTGTGCAGATAAACCAGAGTAACAAAGCTAAAATCAAGATACCGAGTTTAACAGCTATATAGGTATAACCGTGATGAATAATAAAATCTTGGCTCGTCATATTCCACCTCTACTTACTAGCTGGTAACTAGTGATTTTACAGAGGGAGTATTGTTTATTCACTCCATTTTCTCATGCTTCTATTATCGCTGCAAAATGGATAAGAAAGATGTTTAGTAAAGTTTCGTTAACATTTCTTAGCTTTATTTAGCATTAGTTAGTGGGCAATATATAAAAACTCAACTTCTGTCTATTAATTAGGGGTTATACACTTTCTTAGTGAAGCTACGTATATTTACCCCTCCGGCTTCGCTGTCCTCTCTTAGCAAGCTACGGTCTACACGCAAGTGATCGAATTTAATCAAGCCGTCATCGAACTGCCCCCTCACCCCCAATTCTGGGGAAGAACTTCAAAGTCCCCCAAACTTGGGGGATTTAGGGGGCGAAATAGGCACAAAACGAAGACAGATAGGACTTGTGTGTACACCGTAGCCTTAGCAAGAGGGGACTATAGGGGATGGGGATGTGTATCTTCAGACAAAATTGGGGTTACGCTGATGGAACATCAATGAAAATGCTGCCTTCTTCTACACGGAGAGGATAGACGGGCAGAGTTTTTTCTGCGGAAACCATTGATAATAATTTACCGACTACTGGTGGAAATGGACACCAGGTTTTGACTTCGCCATTTTTCAAGTCAAAAGCACTGCGATGGAAAGAACAAACTATAGCACCATCTTCAATTTTGCCTTTTGTCAGGGGCATTTTTAAGTGGGGACAGGTATTATCTACTGCATAAAGCTGATTTTCGTGGTTTAAGAGTAGGATTTTGCGATCGCCTACTTTAACTACTTCTCGCGCACCGGATGTGAGTGCATCAGCCCCTAAAACTTTAGTCCAAGCCATGATATTCTCCTGATCTAGAATAGATATCTTCTTAGTTTCTCGTAATTTAGCACTTTGTGATCGCTTGATTTTATGACAAACCTATCTACCTATAGATACAGTCTGATTACTGATAGCTAAATATTTACATTTAGGTAAAGTCAATGGTGATGACAAAATCTAAAATAGTTTCCTTAATTTTCTCAGCCTCTTCTTTTACACTACCAGGTATTTCACCATTTAAAAAACTCCGTTGGCTACTAACTATATACAAAAATTCATTATTGATAAAGGATAATAATCCTCTATAGGCATCTAATCTAATGCCGTTACCGTTAGTTTCTTGCTTAGAAATTGTTGATCCTTTGGGCATATATACTAATACATAGTAATATCTTTCTAAGGAATCTTGCAAATATTCTGTATACTTAACTTCTGCATGAGGAATATTCACAATTATTGCCTGGGGAACATATCTATCTACTAAAATTCGATGCAAATATTTTTCAGATCCTTCTGATTCTATATCATCAATCTGGGAGGCAGAAAGAGGATAATAATCAATTCTAAATAAAGTTCCTAAATCATCGGAAAAGCTCACCATTCCTTCTTCAGTTTGGATTCTGCCACCTTGGAGAGAATCGAGAGGAATGGGAACTGTAAAATTTCCCAAAGGAGATTGATAAAACTGTTCTCCAGATTCATTAAATATAACTGGTTGATAATCTTCTTCTATATATTTTTCCTCATCCCCTGCTTCAATAGCAGCAATTACTTCTTTAATAATTTCTTCTGCTTCGTCATCATCCAGTTCTAAAACTATTTGTAGTTCTTTCAGATATGGTTTTTTATCGGCGGGAATAATTAAATCTTCTGCCTCCAGAAGCATAATTATAGCTGCTGCAAATCCATCCAAAATTACTTCATTAGAAATTCCGGCATTAGCAGCATTAAACAAAGATCCTAATCCATAATTTCGGGCAATTTCTATTAACCTATCAACAGTTTCTAATATTTCTTCTTCTGCATATTGCTCAAAAAGCTCAAATTCCCAGAGAATATCGGCTAATATCTCTACATCTAAATCTTCTATTCCTTCATCAATAATTGCTGTAATCACAGCAATTGCAGCTACAGATTCTTCTGCATTCAATGATTCTACTATTAGTGCTGAGGATTTGAAAATATAATCATACTTGCTCATAAATTTTTAGTCCTTAATTAATGTTCTTTTATTACTTACTTTGGTTGGGAAATACGGTTTTCAATATCTTCTAATGTCCGTAATAGTAGACGATTGGCCTCTAATTCCCAACCCCATTTTTGAATTTTAAAAGCTGTGGCAGTTCCCGCTATAGCTGCTAATAAGCAGATGGGTTGATTGAGGGAAATACCAAATAATAAACCCAGACCAGCTATACCCCAGAAGGGTAAGGCCACCACTTGTCTTTGCCCTTCCACAATCTCAGCAATTTTACTGTTTGGTATTGTAGCTAATAATGCGGTTTTTAGTTCCCTTTGTTCTGCTAATGACAGGGATAGGCTAATTTTACGGCGGAGTTTTTCAATTTTGCGGCCCTCGGTGCTATACTCTGTCAGTTCATCTTCTGCCATTTTCAGGTATCGTTCTAGTTGTGACATGGGAGATGTATCTTTGTAGTTGAACTACACCTATTATTCTTCATTTCTGTAACGTTTGATCAAAATTATTTGTAAATTAACAGTGAAAAAGTTGAGTTCTGATGTTTTATAATTACGTAAGAATTCAGGGAACAGGGAACAGCAAACAGCGATTCTTAGAAGGTGTTTGAAAAGTTATGGTTGATGTATCAAATATTTTTTACCCCTCCCTAACCCTCCCCTTACTAAGGGGAGGGAACTAGATTTTCACAATTTCCCCCTTGATAAGGAGGATGAAGGGGTAAAAATGTGATGAAAATTAGGGTTTACCACTTTTCAAACATCCTGTTAAACGGTTGTTAACATTAATCAAGGTAAAATGACGACTCTTTTAGAAACCGAACGCTTAATTATTCGCAGTTGGATACCTGATCAAGATGCGGAACAAGTATTTGAAATTTACAATGATCCTGAAGTCATCTATTTTTTAGGAAATGCAGCACGTCCTCCCAGTGTTGAGGTACAACGTCAGCGTTTAATGGATAGTTTAGAGCGATCGCAAATCCGAAAAAATAGTTCTGGAACTTGGGCAATTATTGAAAAAGATACCACAAAAATTGTCGGGATAATCATACTTTCCCAACTACCGGATGAAAATCGAATGTTGACAGAAGATTTAGAAATCGGTTGGCACTTAGGCAAATTTGCATGGGGAAAAGGATATGCTACTGAAGCAGGACGCGCTATGCTGGACTATGGCTTTAATATTCTCAATATCCCAGTTATTTATGCTGTAGTCAAACCAGAAAATTATGCTTCTATTCGTGTCACGCAAAGACTAGACATGGAATTTTTAGGTAGGACTACTAAATATTATGGCATTGAACTATTACTGTTTCACAGAAAATCAAACTTAATCAATCAGTAGTTTATTTATTTTCATCAAAAATAAAACATGGACAAAAATTCATTTCGTTTAGGGATATTGGGAATATTTATCGTCTCACTGTTCTTACGTTTTTGGCAATTAAATAAATTTAATACTTTAGTATTTGATGAAGTTTATTTTGCTAAATTTGGCAATAACTATCTCACCCATACACCATTTTTTAATGCCCATCCGCCCCTGAGTCAATATCTGATTGGTTTAGGAATTTGGCTGAGTAAATATATTCCCATTGCTAAAGATAACGTCAATAGTCTCACAGGTTCTTTATTGTCACCTTGGAATTATCGCTGGGTTAATGCCCTCACTGGTTCACTAATTCCCGTCATCGTCACTTTATTAACTTATCAATTGAGTTATCGTCATCGTTTTGCCTTATTAGCAGGAGTTTTTACAGCTTATGATGGCTTATTTTTAGTAGAATCTCGTTATGCTTTAAGTAATGTATATATAGTAATTTTTGGACTCCTTGGACAATGGTTATTATTATTAGCATTGGAAAAACAAAAACGTTGGTTTTGGTTAATTCTATCTGGAATCTGTTTTGGTGCTTCCGTTGCCACTAAATGGAATGGTTTATCGTTTTTAAGTGCTGTTTATGCTTTATGGATCGCCACTTGGATAATTAAATGGTTTCAATCTTTAGATATCACATCCCAGGGTGCAACCATAACCACACCATTACAAAATCTCACACAACTAAATATTTGGCAAATGTGTTCCTATTTAGGCATTATTCCCGCAGTTGTGTATAGTCTAATTTGGATTCCCCATCTCCAACTAGATAAAAGATATGGATTTATTGAAGTTCATCAACAAATTTTGCAATTTCATCTCAAATTAGGTGGGAATAGTCCTAGCATCCATCCCTATTGTGCAGCTTGGTATAAATGGCCATTGTTAACTCGTCCCATGGCTTATTATTACGAAACTACCCAAAGTATTCAGGAAGTTTTACCTGTATTTGGGCCACCCTTACCTAGTAATGCTGCTAAGATAGTTTATGATGTTCACGCCATGGGAAATCCCTTTTTATGGTGGTTTGGTTTAGCAGCCATGATATTTTTAATGGGTATGCTTACCAACCAAATAATCATGCCATCAATCACAAGAAAACGACTATTTATTTCCAGAAATCTCACCTTTGATACCTGGATTGGTTTATTTTTAGTTATCAATTATGCCGCCAATTTACTCCCTTGGGTAAAGGTAACAAGATGTGTATTCATCTATCATTATATGTGTGCCGTTATCTTTACATTTATAGCAATTGCTTGGGTTGTTGATCAATGTTTGCTGAGTTATCAGCGTCCAATTCGTGCAGTTGGTGTCACCATCACCTTTATCATCATTGCTGCTTTTGTATTTTGGATGCCTATTTATCTTGGTTTACCACTATCTCCCCATGATTATCGAATGCGGATGTGGTTTAATTCTTGGATTTGAACAACAATATCAGTAGAGACCCCTGATTGCGATCACCTTTTTACCACTCTAATAGCAAAAATGGCTGCATCAACCAGTAACCCCGACAAAAAATAAATAAACTTTAAGTGATCGCTCCCAATACCCCACATCACGCTATCATCAAGAATAGTGCCTAAACTGTGCCATAAATTCTCAGCATCTACCATGACCACTTCCACACCAGAACCCCAGCAACCAAATACACCACTTACCGATACAAATCTGGTAGAGAACCGCAGCAAGCTGAGTAAAATGTATCAGCACTATGTAGAAATGAAGGACAAATATCCTCATGCCTTGCTGCTATACAGAGTAGGTGATTTTTTTGAAACTTTTTTCCAAGACGCTGTAACTGTATCCAGAGAATTAGAATTAGTTTTAACCAGTAAACATGGTGGTGAGGTTGGTCGTGTCGCCATGACTGGTGTACCTCATCATGCTTGGGAACGCTACACAACTATGCTGGTGGAAAAAGGTTATGCTGTGGTAATTTGCGACCAAGTAGAAGACTCTGCTGATGCTATTGGTTTAGTTAAGCGAGAAGTAACGCGCATTCTCACACCTGGAACTTTGTTAGAAGAAGGAATGCTCAAAGCCAGTCGTAATAACTACATAGCGGCTGTGGTAATTGCTGTAAACCATTGGGGGTTAGCTTATTCAGATGTATCAACTGGGGAATTTCTCACAACTCAAGGAAGTGATTTAGAACACCTCACTCAAGAGTTAATGCGATTGCAACCATCAGAAGTTTTGTTTCCCACCAACGCCCCCGATTTAGGTAGTTTACTGCGTCCTGGGGAAACTTCCCCATCTTTGCCCCAATGTTTACCACCTACATTTTGTTATAGTTTGCGGTCGCAAGTTCCTTTTTCCCAAGCCGAAGCTAGAAGTAAATTATTACAGAAATTCAAACTGCGATCGCTTGAAGGTATCGGTTGCGAACATCTACCCCTGGCAGTTCGCGCCGCAGGTGGTCTTTTAGAATACATTGAAGATACACAAAAGGCTAATCCTGTATCTCTGCAATTGTTACGCACCTATACCTTAACCGATTATTTAATCGTAGATCATCAAACCCGTCGTAACCTGGAAATTACCCAAACCGTTCGGGATGGAACATTTCACGGTTCTCTATTGTGGGCTTTGGATAGAACAAACACGGCTATGGGTAGCCGAGCATTAAGAAGATGGTTGTTACAACCGCTACTTGATATTAAAGGTATTAAATCACGGCAAGATACCATTCAAGAATTAGTACAAAATACGCCTTTACGTCAAGATATACGGCAGTTATTACGGCAAATTTACGATTTAGAACGTTTAACCGTCAGAGCCGCTTCTGGTAGAGCTAATGCACGGGATTTAGTCGCCTTAGCTGATTCTTTCTCCCGTTTACCTCAAATTTCTTGCTTAGTGGAAGATGCGAAATCCCCTTTCTTAAAAGCTTTGCAAAAAGTCCCACCAATCCTAGAAGAAATAGCAGAAAAGCTACACGCTCACATTGTAGAATCACCACCAATCCATTTGAAAGAAGGCGGTTTAATTCGTCCGGGGATCAATCCCCTCTTGGATGAAAGAAAAGCTACAGTAGAAGCAGATCAACAATGGATTGCAAACTTAGAAGTTGATGAAAGAGCAAGAACGGGAATCCCGACATTGAAAGTAGGATTTAATAAGACCTTTGGCTATTACATCAGTATTTCCCGCAGTAAATCTGACCAAGTTCCAGGTAATTACATTCGCAAACAAACTCTCACAAATGAGGAACGTTACATTACTCCTGATTTGAAAGAACGAGAAGCACGTATTCTCACAGCGCGAGATGATTTAAATCAGTTAGAATATGAGATTTTTGACGCATTACGGGATGAAGTGGGTTCTCACGCTGAAATTATTCGTAATATTGCCCGTGCGGTGGCTGCTGCTGATGTATTATGTGGTTTGGCGGAATTGGCTGTACATCAAGGTTACTGTCGCCCGGAAATGGTTGCAGGACGGGAGATTAATGTGATTGATGGTCGTCACCCGGTGGTAGAACAGTCTTTACCTGCGGGGTTCTTTGTTCCTAATTCGACTTGGTTAGGTAGTAAGGAAACGAACCACAGAGGCACAGAGGACGCAGTGGAAGAGGGGAAGAAGAGTACATCTTCTCCTGATTTGGTGATTTTGACGGGTCCAAATGCGAGCGGTAAGAGTTGTTATTTAAGACAGGTGGGTTTAATTCAGTTGATGGCGCAGGTGGGTAGTTTTGTGCCGGTGCGGTCTGCTAGGTTGGCGGTATGCGATCGCATTTTTACCCGTGTTGGTGCTGTTGATGATTTAGCCACTGGTCAATCTACGTTTATGGTGGAAATGAATGAAACTGCAAATATTCTCAATCATGCAACTTCAAAATCTTTAGTTTTATTAGATGAAATTGGTCGGGGAACTGCAACTTTTGATGGTCTTTCCATTGCTTGGGCTGTGGCAGAATATTTAGCAGTGGAAATTAAAGCTAGAACTATTTTCGCTACTCACTATCATGAGTTAAATGAATTGGCTAGTATTGTTCCGAATGTGGCAAATTATCAAGTTACGGTGAAAGAATTACCTGATCAAATTATCTTTTTACATCAAGTTCAACCCGGTGGTGCTGATAAATCCTATGGGATAGAAGCGGGAAGATTAGCAGGTTTACCTGCGGTGGTAATCAAGCGCGCAAAACAGGTGATGGGACAAATAGAAAAACACAGTAAAATTGCCATGGGCTTGAGGGAAGGACTTTGATAATACAGCACCCGGTAAAATAGTTTGGGAAATTCTGATCCAAATATTTTGCAAATCATTAAGATTTATTTACTTAAACAACATAAATATTGTTTAAATAATCAGCTATAACCCAGTCAGCCACTAGGTTTTAACCTCTCAGATGTCAAATAACCTCGCAACAAACCTTATTTGTTCATAGCGGTTAGGTTTGAGAAAATCAGAAACGATTTAATAATCAAGCACTTATAGTTATTTAACCTCAAGGGAGAACACAGGATGAAATTGGCTTACTGGATGTATTCTGGACCCGCCCATATTGGGACTTTGCGGATTGCGAGTTCCTTTAAAAACGTTCATGCTATCATGCACGCGCCCCTCGGTGATGACTATTTCAACGTTATGCGTTCGATGCTATCGCGGGAGAGAAACTTTACCCCAGTTACAACCAGCGTCGTTGACAGAAACGTTTTAGCGCGAGGTTCTCAAGAAAAGGTGGTAGATAACATTACCCGCAAAGACGCGGAAGAACACCCAGATTTAATCGTTTTAACTCCTACCTGCACCTCCAGCATTTTGCAAGAGGACTTACACAATTTTGTTGAAAGGTCACAGTTGGAAGCAAAAGGGGACGTAATGCTGGCGGACGTGAACCATTATCGCTACAATGAGTTACAGGCTGCTGACCGCACTTTACAACAGATCCTCCAATATTATATTGAGAAAGCCCGCAAAAAAGGGGAATTACCAACAGAGAAAACGGCGAAACCCTCAGTTAACATTATCGGCGTTTCTACTCTGGGTTTCCATAATAACCACGATGTCACCGAACTGAAGCGGTTAATGACTGATTTGGGAATTCAGGTAAATACTGTTATTCCTGAAGGTGCGTCTGTTCACGAATTAAAAACTATGCCTCAAGCTTGGTTTAACTTAATTCCTTATCGGGAACTGGGGTTAACAACAGCTAAATATTTAGAAGAACAGTTCGGGACACCTTACGTAGATATTACGCCGATGGGTGTTGTGGAAACTGCTAGATGTATCCGTAAAATTCAGCAGGTAATTAACGCCCATATTTCGACTTCGCTCACTATGGAAGGTGCTGAGGTTAATTATGAAGATTTCATCAATGAACAAACTCTGCACGTATCCCAAGCGGCTTGGTTCTCCCGTTCTATTGACTGTCAGAACTTGACTGGGAAGAAAGCGGTGGTTTTTGGTGATAATACCCACGCGGCGGCTTTAACGAAGATTCTCGCGCGGGAAATGGGGATTCATGTGGTTTGGGCTGGTACTTATTGCAAGTATGATGCTGACTGGTTTAGAGAACAGGTGAGCGAATATTGTGATGAAGTATTAATTACAGATGATCATGGTGAAATTGGGGATGCGATCGCTCGCGTTGAACCTTCTGCTATATTTGGTACACAGATGGAACGTCACGTTGGTAAGCGTTTGAATATTCCTTGCGGTGTGATTGCAGCACCAATTCACGTGCAGAATTTCCCCATTGGTTACAAACCATTTATGGGTTATGAAGGCACAAATCAAATCACAGATTTAATCTACAATTCCTTCACTTTGGGAATGGAAGATCACCTTTTAGAAATCTTTGGTGGACACGATACAAAGGAAGTAATTACCAAAGGAATTTCCGCAGAATCTGGTTTGAATTGGACAAAAGATGGACAAGCAGAATTAAATAAAATTCCTGGTTTTGTGCGCGGGAAAGTGAAGCGAAATACGGAAAAGTTTGCCCGTGAGCGTGGGTTTAAAGATATCTCTGCTGAGGTGTTATATGCAGCTAAGGAATCTGTAGGGGCGTAGTTTTGATAGTTAGGATTTATTGATATTAAAGGATATCCGTTATAGATATCCTTTAATGATTTTAATCATTGTTTCTGCTAATTATTGGAGGTTATTTGGTGTGACTAAAAAACTATTAATATCATGTTCTACTAATTCTATTGTACCACCAAGACACCCAAAAACCCTATTCCTGCTTCCACCGGAACGTCTCTACAATTATGCTAGGTGCATGAAAATCATTTTTAGCAATTCAGCACGGGTAAAAGGCTTAGTTAAATAACCTGAAGCACCAACAAATCTTGCTCTAACTTTATCTATAATTCCCTTGTTGCTAGTCACAAAAATAATGGGAATATTTTTAAACATGGAATTATTGCGGACAATGCGACATAGTTCATAACCGTCAATTCCTGCCATATTCAAATCAAGTAAAATCAAATCAGGCTTATGTCGAATAATTGACATAACTGCTTTGATAGGTTCATTAATAGTCACCAAAGTAAAATTTTCATCTTGCAAATAGCGACTAATTTCCTTGAGAATAGTGGGACTATCATCTACAGAAATAATTTTGTATTTTTTTTGTTTAATAGTCGTATTGACCGTGATTTTTTCCCCTTCAACTCGTGCTAATTGGACATCTTCATCTGCTTCAGGTGCATCAGCAATATCAGGTTCTAACTGTTGCACTACGGCATTTTCTGGAGAAATAATCGGAGTAGGTTGAGGAGTATAAGTAGTTGGTGTTGGTTGGGTAATAAATAATTTATTCTCAATTAATAACTCTTTTCTATCTTCAGTAAATAGGAAAGAATGGGGATAAGTTTTTGGTAACTTATCAAATGGGGGATCAGGTTCATGTAAGACTATTGAACCTTTAACAATATAGGGGTATAAATTCAGAGCTAGTTGCAATTCATCCTGATTAAGAATAATCGCTAGATGACGTAAACTAAACCCCTTCATCCAATTGGTGAGATCAATAGGTAGTGGAGGTAATCTTTTATCATAAAATTTGCTACTAACTAATAAATATGGGCGCTGATAGGGAGAAGATATATATCTACCGAGATATCGCCAATTTTGTAACTGATTTTGGCATTGTTCTACGATAGAATTAATATCTAATTTACAAATTTTGGTAATATAATTGAGGCTTTCTGTTAATTCATAATTGCCAGTTTTGATGAGCAGAAAAGATTCCAGGACTTCTTTAACTAATTCTTGAATCACTAAGCTTGCTTGAGTTGGAAGAAGATGTTTTTGACTAATTAGCCAATTAATCGCTTCATATTCAGGAGGTTGACTAGGTAAATTCTGATGTTCTTCATGATCAAACATCAAGCGCATTTGTACACGCACTTCATTATCTACCAGGGGGATTTGTTGATGAAGACGACGCATCTGTCGTTCTAATCTATCAAAGGGTTCTACTGAATGAGTCGCATAAATGATTTTTCCTTGTTCAATATATATCAGCCAAGATACAGAGTTACTAAATGCTTGTAAACAGGTGGTTTCACAACAATTACTTAATTGTCTTAATAAACCCTGGGGTGATAGGTGAGTAAACGTGCCAATATTCTTCATAATTTTTACAATTTTTTGTGCGGATACATCAATATAGTATTGAAAAAGATTAAATATCAGGCTGCAAGATGGTCATCATCACCTGTTATGGAATTATGAATATCGAGGACAAAAATATTCTCAAAATCATCGGATGGAAAGGTAACAATTTATGTGTTTTTCTATGGTGATTTTTCAGGATTTGTCTGGATGAAAACGGACAGTTATGCAGATTTTGTGGTTATTTGATCGTAATCAAGGATATCCTCTTTATTCCAGTGATGATGGTGAGATTTTCCCAGGAATTTAAACTCATCAAATTTTATATTGATATTCCTCCTTTTTATGGATTTAACAATGATGAATTTATGGCAGTTAACACAGAGGAAATCCCTCATAGAATCTTTAAAAATTTATGGGGGTAAATGTATATATTGATTAGTAAGCATTCAGCTATCAACATTTAGCAGTCAACTTTTGTGTTTTTTTGATTAAACATTCTGACTCCTAACACAGTGAGTCCTGAATTCTCTGATGTTAACTGGAATTGAGACTATGGTAGACAGGCTACAACAACCAAGATTAGACATCATCACAATTTACTACTAACTTAGCAGTAATGACGAGTGGTTGAGATACTTGATATAAGTAGCTCAAACTAACATCTTGACTATACTAGCATCAGAAACTATATACTTTGAGAAAAAGGAAAATAAAGCTTTGGACTATAACATAACACAAAACGTTATGATTGATACATTTAATCTGGATCAAGTTGTAGAATTTGCGGAGAATCCGGAACCCCGTTGTCCATGCGTGCTATTGCTAGATACATCTGGCTCTATGCAAGGGGAACGAATCGAAGCTTTAAATCAAGGCTTGCTAAGTTTAAAGGATGAACTAGTAAAAAATTCCTTAGCGGCTAGAAGGGTAGAAGTAGCAATTATTACTTTTGACAGTACGGTCAATATTGTGCAGGATTTTGTTACTGCGGACCAGTTTAACCCCCCTATTCTTACCGCCCAAGGGTTAACGATTATGGGATCGGGTATTCATAAAGCTTTAGATATTATTCAGGAGCGCAAATCCCAATATAGAACCAATGGCATTGCTTACTACCGTCCTTGGGTATTTATGATTACCGATGGTGAACCCCAAGGAGAATTAGATCATGTTGTTGAACAAGCATCCCAAAGACTGCAAGGAGACGAATATAACAAGCGGGTGGCTTTCTTTACTGTAGGGGTAGAGAATGCAAATATGGACAGATTAAGCCAAATTGCTGTGCGTAGTCCCCTCAAACTGAAGGGTTTAAACTTTATGGAGATGTTTGTTTGGCTGTCTGCGAGTATGTCAGCAGTATCTCATTCTAAAGTAGATGAACAGGTTGCACTACCACCCATTGGTTGGGGAACTGTTTAGTTAACATAACAGCTTAATGTTCAAATTGAACTAGCTGTGGAAAACAAATTATATGAATACATCAAAACAGATTTCTCAATGGCGTATAGTAGCAGCCTCTGTCTGTGGAACTAGCCACGTCAAAAACCAGCAACTTTGTCAGGATGCTCACCATTGGCAGGTATTAGCAAATAATGTGCTGGTGATAGCAGCAGCAGATGGGGCAGGTTCTGCTAAACTAGGAAAGGTGGGATCAATGATTGCTGTGGAAACGGCAATAGAACATCTTTCAATGCAAGAGATTACCAATGATGCCCTAGCCAATGATAATTTTTTGCGCTATTTGCTTACTAATACCATGTTAGTAGCCCGCAAAGCGATAGAAATGGAGGCAGATGCTGGTGAAAATCAACCCCAGGATTTAGCAACTACCTTAATTCTGATGATTGCTGCACCGAAAATTGTGGCTGTGGCGCAAATTGGAGATGGTGTAGCTGTAGGTAAGAATAGTATGGGACACTTGATGGCATTAACTACTCCTAGTAGTGGTGAATATATCAACGAAACAACCTTTTTAACATCTCCTGGTGCTGTAGAGGCTGCCCAAATTAAATTATGGCGAGAAGACATTGTTAATGTTGGTGTTCTCACCGATGGACTACAAATGTTGGCTTTGAATATGATGGTAGGTGAACCTCACAAACCGTTCTTTTTGCCTTTGTTTGAGTTTGTCGCTAATGCTGAGGATAGAATATTAGCAAAAGAACATCTACAGAGGTTTTTAAGCTCCGAGAAGATTACCCAACGTACAGATGATGATTTGACTTTAGTTCTAGCTGCCTTTGGCAACCCATGATTGATCATCTTCAGTACACCTGTTGCAAAAATCTGTTTTGCAGCCCCGGGAAAAACACACAAGAGAAAGGAACATAGCTGTTCTAACTGTTCCTGATTTCTTCTTTTTTCCCTAACTGTCAATTAATTTACATTACCTTAATTCTTCCATGCAGGTACTACGTCGTCTTCCCAATCCAGAAATTCTCAACTTCTGTGTCAGTGTGGGACATGGTGGTGAAGCTTGTATCTATGCAGTGCCATCGGATGAACATTTGGTAGCGAAAATCTATCATAAACCCACTACTAGCTATGCCCAAAAACTACAGGCGATGCTTGCTAATCCTCCTGTTAATCCTACGGCTAGTTTAGGACATATTTCTATTGCTTGGCCACAGGAGTTGTTAGAAGCGGTAGATGGTACTGGTAAGGTTGTTGGCTTTGTCATGCCAAGAATTCGGGGAATGCGGCCGATCATGGATTTTTATAATCCGGGGGTGCGCCGACAACATTGCCCATTATTCAATTATCAATATTTACTACGAACTGCTCGCAATTTGGCGGCGGCTGTTGCGGCTTTGCACGCCAGCCGATATTGTATTGGTGATGTGAATGAGTCGAATATCTTGGTGAGTGATACGGCTTTGGTGACATTGGTAGATACGGATTCTTTCCAAGTTCCTGAACCATCCCAAAATATTGTTTATCGTTGTGCTGTGGGTAAGGCTGAGTATACGCCCCCAGAATTACAGAATAAGATTTTTGCTGACTATGACCGAGACAGCCATCATGATCTGTTTGGGTTAGCTGTGCTGATCTTCCAGTTGTTAATGGAAGGTACTCACCCATTTTCGGGGATATTTCAGGGTGGTGTTGAACCTCCTCCCTATGAAGCGCGGATCTTGGCTGGCCATTTTACCTATAGCCAGAAGAAACAAGTACCCTATTTACCAACGCCCATGTCTCCGAGTTGGGATTTTTTGCATCCCCAATTACGGGATTTGTTTGTGCGTTGTTTTGAAGATGGCCATAGTAATCCAAAGTTGCGCCCTAATGCTCAAACTTGGTTGTCGGCGCTAACGGCGGTGGAAGAGAGTTTGATAACTTGTGGTACTAATCCTCAACATCTGTATCATAATCATTTGCAGAAGTGTCCTTGGTGTGAACGGGCGAAAAAATTAGGTGGTAGAGATCCGTTTCCCTCCCCAGGGGCGATCGCTTCCAAACAACATCTCCAACCCCGACGCAAATCAAAACGTCGTCATAGTCCTACCCCTAGAATTACTCAACCGCTAGGATCAAACTCCCCTGTATATAATTGGCAATCATTATCTAGTCAGTCGGTTTCGTCTCTATCCTCTGTTAATAAGCTCAACCCCAAGATATATGGTGTAATTTTTAGTGTGATAGGTTTGGGTATTTTGGGCTATTTGGATGTGATGGTGAAGTTTACTCGTCCCTTTGTTTCCCAAAATCCTTATACTCAACAAAGTTTGCTCTCGCGGACAGATAATCCTCCTCCTCCACAGTCAAATCTGTCGTTTATGGATTACTATCAGCAGGGTGATCTTGCTTATCAACAGCAAGATTATCAACAAGCGATCACCAATTTTACTCAAGCTGTCAAGAAAAATCCCCAATATGCGAAAGGATATGTAAATTTGGGTAATGCTCGCTACAATTTGAATGATTATGAAGGTGCATTAGCTAATTATAACCAAGCTTTGAAATTGAATCCTCAAGAAGTGAAAGCTTATGTAAATCGTGGCAATGTTTATTATATATTGGCAGATTATAGTAGCGATCCAGATAAGGAATATGAACAAGCGATCGCCGATTTTAATACTGCTATTAGTATAGATAAAAATGATGCTGAGGCTTATATCAGAAGAGGTATTGTCAGATTTGAAATTACCAAATATGTCAATAATTCTCTTGAGGAATATCAAAAATCAATTGCCGATTTTACACAAGCAATTAAACTGAATTCATCCAAATTAGAGGCTTATTTTCAACGAGGTCTAGTTCGATATCAAATTGCTCAATATAGTGCTAATTACTTAGAAGAATATCAACAAGCAATTTCTGATTTTAACGAAGCCTTAAAAATTAATCCCCGACTAGCTAAAGTTTATTTGAAGCGGGCTATGGTTCACTATGAGCTATCACAATACAGAGAAAATAGATCTGATAAAAATCATGTTCAAGCAGTAGCAGATTTGCAAACAGCCGCCAAAGTTTCTCTAGAGCAAGAGGATATGGATAATTATCAACAAGCCCTCAGCAATATGTGTATTATTGTAGCCAAAAAATGTGATACTGTTTTACCGAAATCAACTTTAGTAGGACAGAAGAATGAAGATTGACGGTTGACGATTGACTGTTGACTGGTAAAAGTAAAATAATTAGAAACAATCATGTAGAGACGTTCCGTGGAACGTCTTTTTATTATGTGAGAATTCCGCAATGTATTTTTTGAGACTTAATAATTTTTTTATTGCCTATTACTTCCTGAACACCTGAATTTATTTATAAATATTTTACAGATAAAATATCTTAATTTACTTTTTCTTCATCCTTTTAGAAAAAATTGCAGCTACATTATGATTATTATCTACTATAAGCATTGAGAAAAAATCATCATTGAACTACTCAGATATCATGGTGCATTCTCTACATTGTCTGGATATTAACAAACACCTGATAATCTTTGAGGTAATTATATGAAAGCGGTGATTTTAGCCGGCGGTTTAGGTACAAGGTTAAGCGAAGAAACCAGTATTAGACCCAAACCCATGGTAGAGGTTGGTGGTAAACCAATTCTCTGGCACATCATGAAGATTTATTCCGCTCATGGCATCAATGATTTTATCATTTGTTGCGGTTATAAAGGGTACATCATTAAAGAATACTTTGCTAATTATTTCTTACATATGTCAGACGTGACATTTGATATGCGATTTAATCAAATGAATGTCCATTCTGGATATGCAGAACCTTGGCGAGTCACCTTAGTAAATACAGGTGATAATACCATGACTGGCGGACGTTTAAAACAAGTCCGTGAACATATTGGTAATGAAACTTTTTGCTTTACCTATGGTGATGGTGTCAGTAATGTCAATATTACAGAATTAATTAAATTTCATAAACAACAAAACACATTAGCTACACTCAGTGCAGTCCAACCAGCAGGAAGATTTGGGGCGATTTCTTTAGGATACGAACAAACAAAAATTACCAGTTTTAAAGAAAAACCTGAAGGTGATGGTGCTTGGATTAATGGTGGTTATTTTGTCTTAGAACCACAAGTAATTGATTTTATCACGGATAGTTCAACAGTGTGGGAGAAAGAACCATTAGAAAAGTTAGCTGATTTAGAAGAATTATCTGCTTATAAACATGATGGTTTTTGGCAACCAATGGACACATTAAGAGATAAAAACTATCTAGAGGAACTTTGGCAAAGTGGTAAAGCACCTTGGCAAGTTTGGTAATATTCCCTTACCATGAGAAAAGTACGGATTAAATGAACCACGAGGACACGAAGGAAACGAATGCAGAAGAAAAGAAAATAGGTACTCTTTCGCTGGGAAGGAATTAGGAATTTTGGATTTTCAATTTTAGATATTGGATTGGGGAAAGATTAATAATGTATGATTTTGCGATTATTGGCGGTGGTATAGTTGGACTTTCTACCGCCATGGCATTGGGAGAACGTCATCCAGATGCCAGAATTTTAGTGTTAGAAAAAGAGAGTCAATGGGCGTTTCATCAAACTGGCAATAATAGCGGTGTAATTCATTCTGGTATTTACTATAAACCAGGAAGTTTTAAGGCTAAATTTTGCCGTGATGGTAGTCGTTCCATGGTCGAATTTTGCCAGAAACATGATATTGATCATGACATTTGCGGTAAAGTCATTGTTGCTACTAATGAACAAGAATTACCACGACTCGAAAACCTCTATACACGGGGTTTGGAAAACGGCATTCCTGTTAAAAGAATTAGTCCCGAAGAAGTAAAAGAAATTGAACCTCACGTCAGTTGTGTGGGGGGAATTCGGGTATTTAATACAGGAATAGTTAATTACAAACAAGTTTGTTTAAAATACGCCGAATTAATTCGCAAGCAAGGGGGAGATTTACGTCTTAATACCCAAGTTTTACAAATTCGTCGTAGTGGTCAAAATCACGTATTAAAAACTAACAATGGCAGTTTTGAAACTCGATTTGTGATCAATTGTGCCGGATTACATAGCGATCGCATTGCAAAATTAGGTAAGGCTAACCCCAGAGCAAAAATCGTTCCCTTTCGCGGTGAATATTACGAACTTACCCCCGAAAAACGCTATCTGGTCAAAACTCTCATTTATCCAGTTCCTAACCCAGATTTCCCCTTTCTCGGCGTTCATTTCACCCGCATGATTGATAACAGCGTCCACGCTGGACCAAATGCAGTTCTCAGTCTCAAACGAGAAGGCTACAAAAAAACCGATTTTGACCTACGAGATTTTGCTGAAGTTATTACTTATCCTGGCTTTTGGAAACTAGCAGCCAAACACGCTGACGAAGGGATTCAAGAAATAATTCGTTCCTTTAGTAAAGCTGCTTTTGTCAAAAGTTTGCAAACACTAATTCCCGAAGTAAAAGCAGAAGATGTAATTCCTACCCATGCAGGAGTTCGCGCCCAGGCATTGATGAATAATGGTTCTCTAGTAGATGACTTTTTAATCATTGAAGGTGAGAACTCCATTCATGTTTGCAATGCACCCTCACCGGCGGCAACTTCTTCCTTAGAAATTGGTAAAGCCATAGTAGGAAAAATACCAGAACCCGCACATTTGCATAGTTTAGCTATTTAACAGCTACAAACAACAAATTTTACACCGCAAAAATTTTAACAATCATGAAGATTTTAGTCACCGGAACAGAAGGTTATCTTGGTTCTTTATTGCCTCCCTTATTAATGCAAAGAGGCCATGAAGTCATCGGAGTAGATACAGGTTTCTATAAAGTTGGTTGGTTATATAATGGCACAGAATTAACAGCTAAAACCCTCAATAAAGATATTCGTGATATTAATCCTGAAGATTTAGCAGGAGTGGATGCTATTGTTCACATGGCCGAATTATCTAACGATCCTACTGGTCAATTATCACCGACCATTACCTATGATATTAATCATTTAGGTTCAGTTCGTCTAGCCAATTTAGCAAAAACAATGGGAGTTCGGCGCTTTGTTTATATGTCCTCCTGTAGTGTTTATGGTGTGGCTAGTGAAGGCGATGTCACAGAAGAATCTCCTGTAAATCCCCAAACAGCTTACGCCGAATGTAAAACCTTAGTAGAAAGAGATGTTCAACCATTAGCTGATGATGATTTCTCTCCTACTTTTATGCGAAATGCCACAGCTTTTGGTGCTTCCCCCAGAATGCGATTTGATATTGTTTTAAATAACTTAGCCGGGTTAGCTTGGACAACCAAAGAAATTAAAATGACCAGTGATGGTACACCGTGGCGGCCATTGGTTCACGCCTTGGATATTTGCAAAGCCATTGTTTGTGCATTAGAAGCACCCAGAGATGTTATTCATAATCAAATCTTTAACGTTGGTGATACCGCGAATAACTATCGAGTTAAAGAAATTGCAGAAATCGTAGCTGAGATTTTTCCTGGTTGTAAATTATCCTTTGGTAATAACGGTTCAGATAATCGCAGCTATCGCGTATCCTTTGAAAAAATTAATAGTATTTTACCAGGATTTAAGTGTGATTGGAATGCTCAAAGAGGGGCAGAACAATTATTTAGTTTGTTTAAGCAAATTGACATGACTGAAGATACCTTCCTGTTTAGAGGATTCACTCGTCTCAAACAACTGGAATATTTAATTCGCACAGCACAAATTGATCAAGATTTTTTCTGGAATAAACAGTAAATTATAAGAATTCAGGAGTTCAGGATGAAAGATGAAGAGCCATTTTTCTTTTATGTTCCCTGTTCCCTGAATCCTTACCTGAATACTTCCATTAAATCAAATTTCATCCACCCTATATATCACTCTCAATTCCCAGCTTTAGACCAGGTGATATTCTTGAAGCCGGATTACTATATCATGCAAAAATTACTTACCATTGCTATTCCTACATACAATCGTGCTGCATTACTAGATAAACAACTCGATTGGTTAGCAACAGCAATTAAAGGGTTGGAATCGGAATGTGAAATTATTGTTTCTGATAATTGCTCAACAGATAATACACCAGGAGTAATCAAAAAATGGCAATCAGCTTTTGCTAATTCTATCTTTATTGCTAATAGAAACAAGCAAAATATAGGGTTAATGCCAAATATTGGTTTTTGCCTTCAAGCCGCTAGTAGTAAATATGTTTGGACTGTAGGTGATGATGATCCAATTGACGAAACAACTTTAGCTCATGTAGTTAATACCCTTAAACAAAATCCCAGTTTATCATTAATGTTTCTCAACTGTTGTGGACGGGATAAAATCACAAATAAAATTTTGGTAGAACGCTGGTTCGCTAGTGACAGTGATGAAATAATTACTAATAGTAAATCTGTATTTGAACGGTATTTAAAAGAAAGTTTTGGTGGTGTACTGTTCATGACAGCCACTATTTATAAAACCGAGCTGGTACAGCAAGCTTTACAACAGTGGTCTAGTTCTTGTAAAAATTTAGCATCCCAAGCATATTGGACTGGATTTTGTGCCTTACATGGCAATTTAATTGTGACTCAAGATAATTATTTGGAATGTACAATGCACGCTAGTTCTTTAGAAGAAAATCCTCGTTGGTCATTAATGATGAGGTATGTTTATATCCCAGAGGTTTATCTCAAATTGTTAAATATTGGATATTCTGCTAAATTTTGTCAGCAGATGATTCTAGAAAATATTTTCAACCTTAGCGATTGGAAAATATTATTGGGTGCGTTTAGAAGATGGCCTGTTTTAGCAGTCAATATTCTGATTACCTATTTGCAATTAGTTGCAAAATTTATCTATCACCTCAACTTTAACTACAAGCAACCTAAAATTAAAATTTCTCATTCAAATAACTAAGTCAAAAAGCTTAATTTCCACAACCATATTTTAGAGACAAAAATCATGAATAAATTACTAACTATTGCTATTCCTACTTACAATCGGGCTGAATATCTTGATAAACAATTAGGTTGGTTAGCTGAAGCTATTAAAGGCTATGAATCTGATTGTGAGATTTTGGTTTCTGATAACTGTTCTACTGATCATACTCAATCTATTATTAGTAAGTGGCAAAATATTCTCAAAAATATCACATTCAAATCGAATAAAAACTCTGAAAATATAGGCGTAATGCGAAACATTATGTATTGCCTAACTGCTGCAAAAACCCAGTATGTTTGGGCAATTGGTGATGATGATCCAATTCAGAAAAGAGCAGTTGCTTATGTGATCAGCAAAATTAAAAATATCAATGATTTATCATTATTATTTCTTAATTTTTCTGGTAGAAATCAAATTAGTGGTGAAGCAGTCCATCCACCAAAAATAGTTGGTAATCGCTGGTTTGATGCGGATACTGAAGATGGTGAAGGTGATGGTAAAGCGATATTTGAATATTGTTTTAGTAAAAGTGTAGGAGCAGTAATTTTTCTAACTGCTACAGTATATCGAACTGATTTAGTTGAACGCGCACTAGAAATTTGGCCAACTGCTAGTAATAATTGGATATCTTTAGCATATTTAGCAGGGTATTGTGCTGCTAATGGCAAAGTAATTGTCACTAAAGATATCTATTTAGAATGTATTGTGGGTGTTAGTTATTGGCAGAAAGAACCAAAGTCTGCGCTTTTAATGCAATACCAACACATACCTGAAGTTATTTTAAAACTTCAGGAAGTAGGATACTCTAAAGCATATTGTTATCGGATGCTTTTACAAAACTATCATGAAGTAGATTTGAGAGTTTTTCTAGGAGCGATGAGAAGATGGCCTGTATCAGCCATCAAAACAATAGTTCCTTTTTTGGCTTTAGCTAGTGTGGCTGCATTGGAATTAATCCCGATGAGAGAACTTAAAATAGCAGAAGGAGAACTGGAGAGAACAATTAGTTCAGAAGTTAGAAACTATAAGGGATAAGTCACTAATTGTTTGTGCATATTAATTTTTGATTGGTAGGGATTTGGATTGTGCTTAACAACATTACAGAAAAAATCTTAGTCTTGAAAGATGAGTTAGCTTATCACGTAATCAAGGCATTAATGATGAAACATTAAATAAAATCGTTCCTAAATCGGCTTGGAAGTCTTGTCCGGGTGCAGCAGGTACAGTAACCGGAATTATCGCCACAAGTTAAAAACTAAAATAGAAAGGAACTTCCTGTCATGATTAACCAAATTAAAAACACAATCTCAACCTTAAATTCTGAATTAAATTATCGAATATCACTTTGGCAACATCAAAGAAATTTGCCTCCTCTTAATCCACAAGATAAATTAATCGTTGATACTCTCAAAAAAGAAGGTGTTTACATTACATCTTTAGAAGAGTTAGGATTATCATCTACTTCAAAAATGTTAGCTGATGCTAAAAATTATACAGATAGTATGGTAAATCCTAGAGAGATTCATGGAAGATATAATTTACCCCAAATTTATACCATTACAGATTTACCAGAATTCTTTAATTGGGGAAAGCAAACACGACTACAAAACATCATTGAAAATTATATAGGTTTACCGATAGCTTTTCATGGTGTCCACGCGCGGAAAGACTTTCCTAATGCGGCGCAAGAGGAAACTTTGCTATGGCATAAAGATTCCGAAGATCGGCGCATAATTAAAATCATTATCTATTTGCATGATGTCACTGAAAAACATGGACCATTTGAATATATACCACTGCCGAACAATTTATTAGAACTCATCAACCATTATCGAGTAGATTATCAACTTTGGCGTGCTAACTTTTTAGGCATTAACGATGAAAAAATTATCAAAATATTTCCTAGATCTGCTTGGAAATCTTGTTCTGGTAAAGCTGGAACTGTAGTTTTTGCCGACGTGAGAAATATTTTTCATCATGGAACGGTGAGAGAAAAAGAGCGTTCAACATTATTTTTTGCTTACACAACTAGGACTCCTAAACGACCTGAACTTTGTACACAATATAATGATGATACCTTTCCCAAAATAAATCCAGAATTAGGATTAAAGGTATAAGAATAAATCAGAATTAAGGATATCAATTCGGATCATACAGTTTCTCAGTTGAATGATTATTTATCCTGAATCTTGATTTACATAGAATCACAAATAACTCTGTCATTTTGCATAAAAATCTCCTAAACATTTATGATTTTTACTTCCACTAAACTAGCAGGTGCTTTCATTATTGACCTAGAAGAAAAACCTGATTCTCGCGGTTTTTTTGCTCGGACTTTCTGCGCGGATGAATTTCTGGCACATGGTTTAAAACCAACGGTTGCCCAATGTAACTTATCTTTTAATCATCAAAAAGGTACATTGCGGGGAATGCACTATCAAACTCTACCCGCAGCAGAAACAAAATTAATTCGCTGCACTCAAGGAGCTATTTATGACGTAATTATTGATATGCGTCCTGAATCTCCCACTTATTTATCCCATATTGGCGTAGAACTAACTGCCCAAAATCGTCGCGCTTTATATGTACCAGAAATGTTTGCCCATGGTTATCAAGCGTTAACCGATGGTGCAGAAGTTGTTTATCAAGTGGGTGAATTTTACACACCAGGATATGAACGAGGTTTACGTTATGATGATCCGATGTTAGAAATTTCTTGGCCTATGAATGTGACAGAAATTTCTGATAAAGATCGGAATTGGCCTTTACTAGAATCTATTTTAATCGGAGTTTAATTATGATCATTGTAGATAAAGCTTTAGAAGCACGAGATGCATTAGGTAAACCTGTAAAAGTAGCCATGATTGGCGCTGGTTTTATGGGTCGAGGCATTGCCAATCAAATTATCAATTCTGTGCCTGGGATGGAGTTGGTAGCTATTGCTAACCGACACATTGATACAGCGAAACGAGCTTATTTAGAAGCAGGAATTGAGGAAACTAATATTGTTGATAATTTAGCTGATTTAGAAGATGCGATCGCGCAAGGCAAATATGCAATCAGCGAAGATGCCATGTTGCTATGCCAAGCCGAAGGTATAGATGCAATCATTGAAGTTACAGGTACGATTGAATACGCGGCTCATTTGGTCATGTGTGCGATCGCTCACCAAAAGCATATCATCTTAATGAATGCTGAACTTGATGGGACAATTGGCCCCATCCTCAAAGTCCATGCAGACCGCGCTGGAGTCATCCTTACCGCCTGTGACGGCGACCAACCAGGGGTAGAAATGAACCTCTACCGCTTTGTCAAAAGCATCGGGTTAAAACCCCTCCTATGCGGCAACATCAAAGGTTTACAAGACCCCTATCGCAACCCCACCACCCAAGCAGGTTTTGCCCAACGCTGGGGACAAAATCCCGCCATGGTGACAAGCTTTGCCGATGGCACGAAAATTTCCTTTGAGCAAGCCATAGTCGCCAACGGTACGGGCATGAAAGTCGCCAAGCGGGGAATGTTGGGCTATGACTACACAGGTCATGTAGATGAAATGACCAAAATGTATGACATTGACCAACTCCAAGAATTAGGCGGTATTGTTGATTACGTTGTTGGTACTAAACCAGGACCAGGAGTATTTGTCTTTGCCACCCACGAAGACCCCAAACAACGGCACTATCTCAACCTTTATAAACTAGGTGAAGGCCCCCTGTACAGCTTCTACACCCCCTATCACCTCTGCCATTTTGAAGTTCCTCTCTCCGTCGCTCGCGCTGTCCTCTTCCATGATGCTGTCCTTGCACCCATCGCCGGGCCAGTGGTGGATGTAGTTACCACCGCCAAAATTGACCTCCAAGCCGGAGACATCCTAGATGGTATTGGTTATTACATGACCTATGGACAATGTGAAAATTCTCCCATAGTTCAACAGCAAAACCTCTTACCCATGGGTCTAGCGGAAGGATGCCGCCTAAAACGGGATATTCCCAAAGATCAAGTCCTCACCTATGATGATGTGGAATTACCAGAAGGTAGACTGTGCGATAAATTACGGGCAGAACAAGCAGTTTATTTTCCTCCTGCCAAAACCTTAGCCCTGACAAAATAGTTTTTCCAGAAGGCAGGAGGAAGATGAGAATGTAAAGACGTTCCAGCGGAACGTCTCTACAAAGGTTTCAAGCCACGCACATTTAATTACCACCAGATGTCTATTGGATTTAAACCCAAATGGGTGAGGGAAAAAGAATTTTTTTCTAGGTGGAAATTTTACCTCCTGCCCTCTGCCTCCCCCGAAGTTCAGTTTAATCAGTAACAAGATAATTCAGAGGTTTCCTGATATTTTCATTTAACCTCTGAATTGACATATAGCAATCCTAAATTAGTTGTAATACCAATTTTTTATGAAGATGCACATAATCAGACCTCCCTGTAGTCCCCCTTAGTAAGGGGGGACGGCGAAGCCGGGGGGTAAATTATATGCAACTTTACAAAGAAATGGTATAAACAATAAATATCCCCAACTTCTGGTTTTATCTTATAAATAAATAATGAGTAGGGGTAATTCATGAATTACCCCTACTTTAATTCCGTTTTGTGTAAATCCTCAATAAAAAGTTGTAGTGCCGAAGCATTCGGGCGGTATCCTATCCCTAAAACCATTGATTTTATGTCCGAATGCTTCACCCTTACTAGAGCATAAAAATTAAGCCCCATCCACAATCGTCAACTACTAAATTATAGGGAATCTGGTATGAAAATTGCCCTCGTCCATGATTACTTAACCCAGCGCGGAGGAGCAGAGCGCGTATTTGAATTATTGTGTAAACGCTATCCTGAAGCCGATATTTTTACCTCATTATATGATGCACAAAAAAGTATAGATTTCGGTGAGAGAATTATTAATACCACATTTTTACAAAAAATTCCTGGTGCAACAAAATATTTTCGGATGTTAGCTCCCCTATATTTTCCTGCCTTTCGCGCCTTGGATCTCCAAGATTATGATCTAATTATTAGTAGTAGCACCAGTTTTGCCAAAGCAGTACGGAAAAAAAACCAAGCTAAACATATTTGTTTTTGTCATAATGTTACCCGGTTTTTATGGGATACAGAAACTTATTTACGGGAATACGGAGATTATAGATACTTTGCTCCGTTAATTGAAAAAGTATTTCAAATGATGCGGAATGTAGACCTAAAATACGCTCAAGAACCAGATTTGTACATTGCCAACTCTAGCATTGTTGCCCGAAGGATTCAAAATATTTATCACAAACAAGCCCTGGTTATTAACTATCCAATTGATACCAACAACTTTGTTTTTTCTGATACTAAAGAAGAATACTACCTGGCATCGGCGCGGATGATAAGTTATAAACGTCTTGATATAATAGTCGAAGCTTTTAATTGGCTCGGCTGGAATTTGTTAATATCAGGTGATGGACCAGAACAAGAAAGATTAAAAGCCCAGGCATTACCCAACATCCAATTTTTAGGTCATGTCAGTGATAAAGAACGTAAAAATTTATTCTCTAAAGCCAAATCAATTATTGTGGCGGCTTTAGAAGATTATGGATTAGTTCCAGTCGAGGCTAATGCTAGTGGTACACCAGTAATTGCCTATGGAGCAGGAGGAGTATTAGATACTCAAATACCAGGAAAAACAGGTGTATTTTTTAAGAGACAAACACCCTGCTCTTTACAAACAGCATTACTAGAAGCTGGAGAAATAGCTTGGGATTACGAAACTATTCGTAATCATGCCATTAGCAATTTCTCGGAACAGTCATTTTTTAGTAAAGTTGGGCAAATTATTGATCATACTACTGGCAAATGGCAACTTAATTAAAGCAGGAGGTAGGAGGCCATTTTAACAACCGTGATTTATACCCCTGCTGATAAAAACTTTCGCACAAAGTCCGGTTTTATACCCGATTATTTCCCTAACTAATCAAATCGGAAATTATAAAAAGCTCGTCTAATTTGCTTTTTCAATTTTTAATTTCAGGCTGCGTTATTAATGGTGTGCATCGCTAATTGACATGATTTTTAGGTGTTTGCATAGTGTATCGCAGATAAGGATAATAAAAGTGGTTCAAACTAGTCTAAATCCCCATATAAATCCCATATCCGAGGCAGAAGCTGGTTATGGCCAAATGTTTGCCGTCATGCTGCGGCGGTTTCCCTGGTTATTCTTAGTATTTCTCAGTTCTACTGCTATAACTGGCATTGTTACATTAAAAACACCACCCAGTTTCAAAAGCACCATGCAATTGTTAGTAGAACCTAACTATCAAGGTAAGCAAGAAGGTGATAACGCCGAAAGTCAATTTACCGATAGTACAGTCCAGATAGACACGGCTACTCAATTAAATTTGATGCAGAGTTCTGGACTACTGCAAAAAGCAGTTAATAAACTCAAAGCTGAATATCCAGATTTTACCGTAGCGAATTTAAAAAGTTCCTTGGTTTTAACTCAAATTAAGACTCCAGAGGATAATGTTGCTACAAAAATCTTTCAAGTAGATTATACCGATAACGATCCAGTCAAAACTAAAAAAGTTCTCAATACCATTCAGGAAGTTTATTTAGAATACAATAAACAACAGCAAAATTCACGCTTACAAAAAGGTTTACAAGTCATTAGAGATCAATTAAGAAAAGCTACCGATGAAGTTACAGCTTCGGAAGCAAATCTCCAACGGTTTCGGAGAAATCAGAATTTAATTGATCCAGAAACTCAAGCCCGAACCCTAGAGACATCTTTAAATACAGTCCAACAAGAAAGACAAACCACTCGTTCTCTCTATGAAGAAGCCTTAGCAAAGCAAAAATCTTTGCAAGCACAACTTAACCGTTCTCCACAAAATGCCTTAGTTTCTTCTCGTTTAAGTCAATCTACCCGCTACCAAAGTTTACTTAATGAAATTCAAAGAACCGAACTAGCTTTAGCCCAGGAACGTTTACGTTTTACAAATGATACTCCCAGTGTGCAAAAATTGACCGAACAATTACAAAGTCAAAAACAACTTTTACAAAAAGAAGTTAGCAGAACTTTAGGAGAAAGAAGCAATTCCGCCTTTAGTTCTAGAGATAATCTTTTAGAACAAGGACAACTGGGGCAAATTGATCTTACCCTCACAGGTCAGTTAGTAGAAACTCAAACTACCATAGTTTCATTAAGTGCCCGCGATCAAACTTTAGCAGCCAAAGAGCGACAATTACAAGCTGACTTGAAGCGGTTTCCTTCTCTGTTAGCTTATTACAATCGCATCTTGCCACAATTGCAATTTAGCCGAGAAAGATTAGAACAATTACTAAGATCAGAACAAAAATTACGCCAAGAACTTTCTAAAGGTGGATTTAATTGGGAAGTAGTAGAACCACCTCAAGACGGTGTGCAAACTGGTCCGAATATGAGACAAAATCTATTATTAGGTGGAGTCATTGGTTTAATGTTAGGAGGAATAGCCGCCTTTATTCGGGAAGCGTCTGATGATGCAGTACACACCACTGCGGAATTAGAAAAACAGGCAGCCCTACCATTATTAGGAACAACTCCTAAATTGCCTCCGGCTAAACCTAGAGAATCAATGATCAAATTACCCTTTGGTAAACCAGAAGTGCTGGCCCCTTGGACAATTCAAGTATTACAATCTCCGCCCCGTTGGGAATCATTGGATCTAATTTATAAAAATATTGAACTACTCAATAATGTTTCCGATTTAAGATCCTTAATGGTAACATCAGCCTTACCAGATGATGGTAAATCAGCCCTAGCTTTAGGGTTGGCCATGAGTGCGGCTCGTTTGCATAAAAAGGTCTTATTAATTGATGCTAATTTACGCGATCCTAACCTGCACAAACAGCTAAATTTACCTAATGAACAGGGGCTTTCTACTCTGTTAGAAAGTGAAGTAATCATCCCTAATCAAATTAGTGTTCCCTACTCTGGCTCATCTTATATTGATATTTTGACCGCCGGACCGGTACCTCCAGACCCTGCCCATCTTTTGAGTTCTCCTCGCATGATGGAATTGATGGCTTCATTTGAAAAAAACTATGATTTAGTCCTCATAGATGCTCCTTCAGTTCTTGGTTTAGTGGATGCTATGCTCACAGCATCATCTTGTCGCAGTGTGGTGATGATGGCCAGCATGGGTAAAGTTACCCGCACCCAACTAAATCAAGCCACAAAAATGTTGAGTAAGTTAAATTTAATTGGTGTTGTTGCTAATGGCGCATCTCCATCTGATAGCACCTATGTACCCTATGTTAAACCAAAACAATTAGTTCTGCAACAAGCACTGGAAGAATAAATCAGAATATTTGCTCAATATTCAACCACATACAAGATATTTACCTCCCGGACTTGCCGTCCGTCCTTACAAGCTACGGTCTATACACAAGTCCTAGCTGTCTTCCTTTTCTGCTAATTTAGCCCCCTAAATCCCCCAAATTTGGGGGATTTAGAAATTCTTATTCCCCCAGAATTGGGGGTTAGGGGGTAACTCTTACAAGGGGAGAACTACAGGGGGTATTTTTATGTGCATTTTCATACAGAATTACTATTAAGTCAAAAAATCAAATCAACATAAAACATTCATTATTTTTATTTAGTTACCATCAATTCATTTTATAAAAACTTAATAGGTTACATAAAAAAGTAATCTTTATTTAAAGAATAAATAAAGAAGTTGCTTATTGATGATCTATTTCTTGATATTCTTATATTCTAGAGATTGAAACACCAAAACCAGAAAATTCAGGGGGAATTGGTTCATGGTTCTGAAAAAAATAAGTATTTTGGTAATAATTCAGGTGAGGCAATAAGATCCGCGACTTCTGATATCAATTTATAATTTATGAACATAATCAATAAAAGAAGTCGGTGTTCTGGCTATGAATGACTACTATAGCTGAATACTTAGTTATGTTGGACTGAGTTGATATATCCTCCTCAATTACTTTCAGATTAAGAATTCAGGTGAGATGATAATATCCCCGACTTCTGTGATCAATTTATAATTTATTGTCTCCATAAATAAAAGAAGTCGGGGATCTGGGTATGAACAATTGGTATAGCTGAATACTTACCTTTCAGAATCAAGACATTCAAGATTTTATCGAAATTATTCCCGATCATAGTGGTGACAATTAATCCTGTGATCATAATAATAACTGTGTTGAATTTTTAGTTATCTGAGTTAATTTTTGGCTACTTTATCACTACTCATATATATGCAAAGCTCTCTCATTTCTAGTCACAATCATAACTCCATTATCTCCAATCAATCTGAACATCTTAGTTTTTTATCTTGTCGCTTACAATGGCGCATGGGCAAGTTATTGGTGAGAACTTCGGAAACATTTTCACAGCCATATTTAGCTTCTCTAGAGAATAAACAGTCACTTATGGAGTGTTTAAAACATTCTCCTATTAGTTTAGTCAGTATAGATCCAAAAATTGATCCTGCTGTGATCAAGGTTTGGGCAGATGCTTGTGAGGAAGTGAATAAACCTATATTTATGAATATTCCTGGTTATCAAAAGTTCCCACAAACAGGTAATCAAATTTTCACAGGTTTAGCCAGAATCATAGATTTGACCTTAGCTTTATTTTTAGTCTTTTTGATGAGTCCATTTTTGCTACCAGGATTAATCTTGATGCAAATGTCATCTCCCAATTTCCTGTTTGATTATCAATGGTATGTCGGTGAAAAATTTCAACTGGTACGGAATATTAAGTTTAGAACCAATATCTCAGATGATATCAGCAGTTTACATATTATTAGTATAACTAAATACTGTTTAGAAAAATACTTTAATTTAGTCAATGTATTACAATGGAAAACCCGCTTAATAGGATATCGTTATTTATCTTTAGAAGATGCAATTCGTTTAAGTTTAGAAAAACAGCGTCAGAAATTAAATAAAGAACATCAATTTATGAAAGCAGCTTAGAATTTTCAAAATATAAAATGTTTCCTGGTTTAACATTTTCTACTATGAATGATCTATTTAATCCCATATCTTGCAGCTTCATCATTATGACCAGGATAAAGATTAGGCAATACTTACCAATCTTGATTGATGATCTGTAAGATAGGCATAAAATCAGGAAATTTCTACAAAAAATCAACTTAAATAGTATTTAAAATACTATTATTTTGTAATTATTTAATTGCAAAATATCAATAATTGTTACCTAGTTAATACTGAAAAATATCATCACAAATTTTATGATTGCTAAATTTGTCTCATCATTCTGGAAAATATTTAAGGCTACAAATTTCTGGCAAAATAATCGCTTAATTTTACGAGAATTTCAACACTTTCGACTTGTGTCAATTTTAGCCTTAGTATTTTCAATTTTAGCCGCAAGTTTTGAAGGCTTCGGTTTAGGATTTTTATTGGTATTTTTGCAAAGTTTAACCACTCCTGGAAGTGAACCTGTGAAAACAGGAATTGAGTGGTTTGATCTTTTAATCTTAGGAATTAATACTTCAGCAACAGAACGATTATATCGCATATCCACTTTAATCGTCATTACAACCTGTATGCGGGCATCCTTCAATTATTTAGCCCAAGTTTCTATTAATTTTAGTGAAATAAGTTTAGTAGACAGTCTTCGGAAACGAATTTTTGAACAATTAGAAGCACAAACTCTCAATTATTTTAACCATAAAAAATCGGGAGAATTAGTGAATATACTCACTAATGAAATGGATCGCATTAGACAGTTGTTTGGTGGTATTGCTTTCTTCATAACTAGAAGCTTTGCAATCATTGTCTATTCTACTTCATTGTTTATGCTTTCATGGAAACTTTCCATAGTGGCAATTTTATTATTTAGTCTTGTCGCCGTGGGATTATCCACTCTAAATAAACAAATTAGAGAACGTAGTTTTGGCATTACTACAGCTAATGATAATTTTACTTCTAGAACCCTTGAATTTATTGAAGGTATCCGTACAATTCATGCTTTTTCTACTCAAGAATTTGAGCGCGAAAGATATTATCAAGCAAGTGAAAAAATAGTTAATACCGTAAAAAGTATTGATGTAATTTCTTTAGTGGTTAAACCTGTCGCTGAAAGTGTATCTACTCTGATTCTGATTGGTATGATTATTGTGGCATTAACTACGGGTTTAATGGAGGTTTCTGCTTTGTTAACCTTCTTTTTTGTCCTGTTTCGGATCATTCCAATGATTCAAGATATTAATGGAGTTCTAGCTTTTTTAACTACTCAAGTAGGAGCAGTAGAAAATATCAAGGATCTGTTAAAATCTGATGGTAAGGTATATTTTAAAAATGGCACATTGAAATTTCCAGGTTTAAAAAGATCCATTGATTTAGTATCTGTAGATTTTGATTATAATCATAATCAGCGAGTTTTACACAATATTACTCTCTCAATTAAACAAGGTGAAATGACAGCCTTAGTCGGTGGATCTGGTGCTGGTAAAACTACACTGGCAGATTTAATTCCTCGCTTTCATGATGCGACCGAGGGCTATATTTATATAGATGATGTGGATATTCGTAAATTTGAAATTCACTCTCTACGTCGTCAGATAGCAGTTGTCAGTCAAAATACATTTATTTTCAATACTTCAGTTTGGAAAAATATTTCTTACGGTACACCTAGAGCTACAGAAGCAGAAATTAAAGAAGCCGCCAAATTGGCAAATGCTCTAGAATTTATTGAAGAAATGCCCGAAGGATTTGGAACACAATTAGGAGATCGAGGTGTGCGTTTATCAGGAGGACAAAAACAAAGAATTGCGATTGCCCGGGCATTGCTAAGAAATCCAGAAATATTGATTTTAGATGAAGCTACAAGTGCTTTAGATTCTGTATCTGAACGTTTAATTCAAGAGTCGCTAGAACAGCTATCTGTGGGACGGACTGTAATTGTCATTGCTCACCGTCTTTCTACTATTGCCAAAGCCAATAAAGTCGTAGTTTTAGAACAGGGAAGAATTGTAGAACAGGGTAAATATCAAGAACTTTTAGAAATGCAAGGTAAACTTTGGCAATATCACCAAATGCAGTATGAACTGACTCCTAATAATGATATTTAATCACTAAAAATACAGAGAAATGAACAATTCTTTCCTAGAATTTATATCCTTGAATTTTCGGAAATTCAAAAAATCTGCTGATCTCCAAAAAAATTGCTCGGAAAAATCACAAAATCAGCCCAAACTATTTTGTATAGCCCATGATTTACCACCTTTAAAAACACCAATTGCCTATAGAGCTAATAAACTATTGGCAGAATTTCAGAAAACTTGGCAAATCATTGTATTAACAGGTACAAAGGATGGGTTTTTACCGAAAAACTCTCATATTCATTATACCAAAAGCTGGTATCCTCAAGCTTTTATTACATGGCTAGGAAAACTCAGACTGGAAAAAATATTAACATTATTAATTTGGCCAGATCGAGAGATATTTTGGATTTTACCCGCAGTATTTAAAGGCTATCAATTAATTAAACAACAAAAACCAGATGCTATTTTAGTGATTATGATGCCCTATTCTGCGGGTTTGGTGGGGATAGCACTAAAATGGCTAACAGGTTTACCTTTAGTGGTTAGTTTAGATGATTCACTCAGTTGTACTGATATGCACCCTAATGCAGTTAGTTGGTTACATCATCATCTAGAACGTTGGTTAGAAAATCTGTATGTGCAACAAGCAAATGCGGTAGTTTATGTTTCTCAATTCAATTTAGATTTAGTTAAAAATCGTCAGTCTGAATCGGAAAAATCAAAGTTTCATTTAATTCGTTGTGGTGCAGATCCTTTAGATTTTGCTAATCCCATTACCTCCGAAAATGACAATTCATCTTTCGAGGTAATTTATACAGGAGGGATGAATGGTTGGTATGAATTTTATCATCTACCTCAAGAAAAAAATTTAGTAAAAAGACTTTATAAAGCTTGGGTGGAATGGGGATATTATCAACGAGCAAAAATTGATTATCGTAGTTCTAGTCCAGTTTTTGTTGGTCAGGCAATTAAACAACTCATCTCTCAAAAGCTAGAATGGGAAAACAAAATTAAACTGTCAGTTTATGGTAATAGTTTTCCTGAATTTGTAGTTAATAAAGTCTTACAAAATCAAAATATTACAGATGTAGTTAGTGTCTCTGGTTCATTACCTCACTTTCAAGCGATTCAATTAGCTAGACAGGCAGATTTATTATTAATAACTTTACCAAATCGTCCAGATGGTACAAGCGGTGGCAGAATTTCTTGTAAAAGTTATGAATATTTAATGACAGATAGACCAATTTTAGCTGCTGTACCTTACGGAGAAAATTGGGATTATTTACAGGATAAACCTGGTGTTTGGCTAGTAGAACCTACTGATGTAGAAGCTATGAAAGAAGTAATTGCTCACATAGCAACAGCTAAATTTTCTGGTTCTCCTTTACGTTTTAATCGGACTCATTTACATGAGGAATTAAGCTATCAAAATTTAGCCCAAGATTACTTAAAAATTTTTGACAGTATTTGTTCAACTACAACTTTTAATTATTCATGAAAATTACACTTACTTGCAATACTGGTTTAGGTATAGGTGGACAAGGTGTTTGTTTAGAAAATGCTGCCTTAGGATTACATAAATTAGGAGATTTAACGGTATTTTGTAGTGGTTTAACAGCACCAAAAACCAATTTTCCTGTATATCCTGTAGGTAATTCTATTTGGAGTAGAAGATTATTAAGTACCCCTATTTTACGTCGTCGTAATGATTTAGCTGTGTTGCTAAGTGATTTATATTTTGACAAACAGGTAAGTAAAAGATTAAAATCTCACTCCTGTGATTTAATTATGGGTGTAGCAGGACAAACTGATTTAGCATTTCAAACGGCTAAAACTCAAGGTGCAAAAGTGTGGCTATATTGCTTGAATAATTATCTGCCTTTTATGCAGGAACAAATTCAGCAAGAATTAGATTTTTTATCTGATTCAACCGTGGCTACCATGAATCCCAAAATGCTGAAAAGATTTACTAGTGAATGTGAACAAGCAGATTTAATTATTGTGCTTTCTGAAGTTGCTAAACAAACTTTTATTCAAGCTGGATTTGCCGCAGAAAAAATTAAAGTTGTCACTCCTTTTGTAGATACTAATAGATTTCATCCCACCTTAAAAACGGATGCAGTTTTTCGGGTTGTTTATGTAGGAACTATTGAACCTAGAAAAGGACTACCTTATTTAGTTCAATCTTTTTTAAAAGCTGATATTCCTAATTCAGAATTATTGATTATTGGTGGGGTATCTACTCGCGGATTAAAGAAATTTATAACGGAAACATTAAGCCAAAATTCCAACATTAAACAGGAATTTTGGAATTTTAGTCAAGATGATCCGACTAAAGTTTTTGGTAAATCCTCTGTTCTAGTTTTACCTTCTGTAGAAGATGGTTTTGGTTTAGTGGCATTAGAAGCAATGGCTTGCGGATTACCTGTAATTGTTACTTCTAATTGTGGTGCTGCGGATGTAGTAAAGAATAGCGTCAATGGTTTTATTGCTCCTCCTAGAGATGTGGAAACTATGGCTAATCAACTCAAATTTTTAGCTGAAAATGAGGAGATGAGAGCAGAAATGGGTAGAAGAGCAAGAATTACTGCCCAAAAATATAATCAGGAAGTTTATCAACACCAATTTTATGAACTATTTGCAGAAAAAGGTTTAATTACACCCATTTTTAATTAACCAGGAAAATAATGTTAACTATCAATGAAACAACCGTGTCTTATCAACGCATATATCACTGTTCTAGTGCTGATATTGCGGGTGGAGGTGGTCTAGAAACTTATATAACTGCTTTGATTAATTCCCAAAATTATGAGTTAATTAGTCATGGTACTCAACCAGAGGAATTTGTCATTCGTTCTTTAAAAAATATCAACGAAAGTGAGTATGAATTACTGCATATTCATGATCCTGATATGTTGACAGATTTTCGGGAAGAATGTCCAGCAGTGTTAACTATTCATAATCATTGTACCTATTGTCCAAGTGGTACAAAATATTTGGCGGATCGGGAAAAAATATGTGATCGCTCGATGCACCCACTCGGATGTACTTGGGGACATTTAATAGATGGTTGTGGTAGCCGTAGACCACAAAATATTTTCAAAGGTTGGCAACATAGTTATGAGTTTTTGCAAAATATTAAAAACACAAATATTACACTAATTGCTAATAGTAATTATGTTCGTAAAGAAATGATTTTTAATGGTGTATCACCGGATAAAATTATTACTTTGCTTTGTGCGGTGGAAAGACCTCAACATCCGGTGATTCCTTTAAATCCAGAAATTCATCAGCAGCAACGTATTCTTTTTGTTGGTCGTATTGTTCCCTATAAAGGTTTGGAATGGTTATTCAAAGCATTAGCTAAAACTGACTCTAAAATTCGTTTAGATATTGCTGGTGATGGTTGGGGAAAACCGAAAATGATCGAATTAGCCCAGAAAATAGGATTGAGCGATCGCATTACTTGGCATGGTTGGTGTAATGGTGAAAAATTAGAAGCACTTTATCAACAGTGTTTTTCAGTGGTTTTTCCAAGTTTATGGCCAGAACCTGCGGGTTTAGTCACCTTAGAAGCTTATACCCATTGTCGCCCCATTATTGCCAGTGCTAGTGGTGGTATTCCTGAATATATCCAAGATGGTAAAACGGGTATTTTAGTAGAACATAATCATGTTTCTCAACTCTCAGATGCTATTACTGAATTAGCCAATAATTATCATAAAAGCCGATTAATTGGTGAACAAGGTCAGGCTTGGTTTGAGGCAGAATTTATCATGGAAATTCATCTACAAAGATTAGCGGATATTTATAGTAAAACTATTTCTGATTTCAAATCTAGGATTACTATTTGATTTTTGATTTAATAAATAGCTTGGGTAAGCGATAGCCCAACCTAACCTACAACTATTATTATCTTCACCCATAAGTTGATGAATATGAAACCTCTAGAACCTTTAGTAAGTGTAATTATCCCAACCTATAATCGTCCCGAATATTTGAAACAAGCAATTACTAGTGCCGTTGCCCAAATCTATCAAAATATTGAAATTATTGTTTCTGATAATTGTAGTCCGGAAAATCCTCAAGCATTGGTGGCTGCATTTAACGATCCACGGATTAAATTTTATCGCCATCCAGAAAATATTGGGATGTTAGGTAATCAGTTTCATGGGTTTAAAATTGCCACGGGTAAATATGTGGCTAGTCTTCATGATGATGATATTTGGGATGAGGATTTTTTATCTAAACTTGTACCACATTTAGAAGCAAATTCCCATTTAATTTTGGCCTTTTGTGACCAATCTATTATAGATAGTGATAGTAAAATTAATATTCCTGCTACAGAACAAAATACCCGCAGTTATAAACGAGATAAAATTGCTGAAGGTATTCATAAAAATTTCACTAAAATGGGTTTAGTTGATAAAAGTATTCCTACGGCTGCGGCTTGTGTAATTCGCAATGGTGTGATTAATTGGAATATTATTCCTTCAGAAGTTGGGGGAATGTGGGATTTATATTTAACTTATGTTTGTTGTCTTTCCGGTTACGGAGTTTACTATGTTCCTGAAAAATTAACTAAATATCGAGAGCATGAACAAACTGATACTATGCTCAGTGGTAGGCGCAGTATTCAGGCAAAAATTCGTAAGGCTAAAAGTGAAATATTCTGTTATCAAATTTTTATGAAAGATGAAAATTTACAAGAATTTCATCAACACTTTAAAAAACTGTGGTTAACAGCGAATACAACCTTAGGTATTGGTTTATTACTAGATCAACAAATTGCCGCCGCCCGTCCTTATTTCTGGCAAACTTTACGGGAGCAAAAATTTAATTTACGCACTTTAGTAGCCTTAGCACTGAGTTTTATTCCTCCTATGATCACCAGGAAAATATTAAAAGTTGCATAAAGAGAAACAGCAGAATTTAGTAAGGGGATAAGATCGCCGACTTCTGATAGCAATCTCTAATTTATGGATATAATTAATAAAAGAAGTCGGGGATCTGGGTATGTTTATTAAAATTCTAAATTAAATCCGGAGAGGTTATAAGTGAAAATTTGTATTGTGACACACAAAGTCCGCAAAGGTGATGGACAAGGCCGAGTTAATTATGAAGTAGCAAAAGAAGCCATTCGCCAACGTCATAATTTAACACTAGTAGCCAGTGAAGTTGCCCCAGAATTAGCAGAAAATAGGGATGTAAATTGGGTTTCTATTCCAGTTGCTGGCTATCCTACAGAATTTGTCCGTAATTTCATTTTTGCTCAAAAAAGTGCGGCTTGGTTAGGTCAAAATCGGGCTGATTTCGATTTAGTCAAAGTCAATGGTGCGATTACCATGGGCGCGGCGGATGTCAATGCTGTGCATTTTGTCCATAGTTCTTGGTGGCGATCGCCTGTGCATATTTTCCGCACCCGTAAGGATATTTACGGTTTATATCAATGGTTATTTACTGGGGCTAATGCCTATTGGGAAAAACAAGCCTTCCACCAAGCTAAAATTATTATTGCTGTATCAGAAAAAGTCGCCACAGAATTAGTTAATATTGGTGTCCCTCGTCAAAAAATTCGGGTAATCGTTAATGGTGTAGATTTAGAAGAATTTATTCCTGGTGTCACTTCTCGCAGCTTATGGGGATTACCAGAAAATGTCACATTGGCTTTATTTGCTGGAGATATCCGCACACCGAGAAAAAATTTAGATACAGTATTACAAGCTTTAAAAAAAGTTCCGAATTTACATTTAGCTGTAGTGGGAGATACCCAAGGTAGTCCGTTTTTAGAACTAGCAAATAATTTAGGTATTAGTGAACGAGTGCATTTTTTGGGATATCGTCGAGACATAGCCAAAATTATGCAAGCCACAGATTTTTTTGTCTTTCCTTCCCGTTATGAAGCTTGCACTCTCGTATTATTAGAAGCCTTGGCTTCGGGTTTACCTGTGATCACCGCCACCGCTACAGGAGGGGCAGAATTAGTAACACCGGAAGCGGGAATTGTTCTATCAGAAACGGATAACGTTGATAGTTTAGCTGCAAGTTTGTCTGTTTTAGCCAGCGATCGCTCTCTGCGTCAACAAATGGGTGAAGTTGCCCGTACCATTGCCCAACAACATAGCTGGTCAAAAATGGCACAAAACTATTTAGATATATTTGAGGAGTTAATCATTAATGAGAAACACAGTTCTCATCCCCACCTATCGTCGTCCTCAAGACTTGGCCCGTTGCCTGAAAGCCCTGCAACAGCAAACTAAATCCGTTGATCAGGCGATCGTCGTTGTCAGAGACACAGACGCAGACACCTGGGAATTTCTCCATCAATTTCCGCCCTATGTCCTGCCCTTAGAAGTTGTCACCGTTACTCAGCCGGGAGTGGTAGCCGCACTTAACGCCGGACTAGCCTGTGTACAAGGAGACATTGTTTCCATCACCGATGACGATGCTGCCCCCCATTCTGATTGGTTAGCAAAAATTAACTCTCATTTTAGCGTTAATAGTGCCATTGGTGGCGTTGGTGGGCGGGATTGGATTTATCAAGGGGACAAATTAGAAAATGGTTCGCGTCCCCTCGTTGGCAAATTGCAATGGTGGGGGCGCGTTATTGGCAACCATCACCTGGGCATAGGCGCATCCCGTGAAGTTGATATTCTCAAAGGTGTGAATATGAGTTTTCGCACCCAAGCAATTGGTAAATTAAAGTTTGATGAAAGAATGCGAGGTACGGGCGCACAGGTACATTTTGAAATGTCCTTTACTCTCACTCTCAAACGCGCGGGTTGGAAAATAATTTACGATCCTAATATTGCTGTAGATCATTATCCTGCCCAACGGTTTGATGAAGATCAACGCCATAATTTTAACGACATTGCCTTAATTAATCTAGTCCATAACGAAACCTTAGTTTTATTGGAACATCTTTCTCCCGTTCGGCAAATTGTATTTTTATTATGGTCGGTTTTAGTAGGAACTAGAGAAAGTTTCGGAATCTGCCAATGGTTAAGATTTTTTAGCCAAGACCAACAACTTGCTACTAAAAAACTGCGAGCCTCCTTACAAGGTAGATGGTTAGGATATCAAGAATATAAAATGCAATCGGCAAAATTAAATCTCGCTAATCGCCATTTTGGCTATTAATTAGGTTGGCTAACATCCAAATTTTACACTATCTAGATATCAAAGTGATTTCCAATACTCTACTGTTTAATACTGTTTTAAAAAAACAATTCTCCCCCGACGATCGATCTGCCGAAAGTTGGCTAGTGATCTTTGGTTTTATATTCCTAACCACAGGTTTCTACTTTGCCAGTGCAGCTAGTTTACGCTTCATTTTTCCGATCACAGCTTTTATAGTAGCAATATTTTTATATTTGCGCCATCCCATTCACTATATTGGGTTTACTTGGTCTATATGGTTTATTACTCCCTTAATTACTCGTTTAGTTGACTATAAAGTTGGTTGGGATACTACCCGACAAATGTTAATTAGTCCTTATTTGGTGGTATTTATTACCCTAGTTACTTTTTTAAATCATTTACCTAATATTTCTCGCCAGGGAGGATTGCCATTTATCTTAGCTTTTATCGGGGTTTGTTATGGTTTTCTAGTGGGGATAATTTATAATCAGCCTCTTCCCGTAATTCGGAGTTTTTTAGATTGGCTCAGTCCCATAATTTTTGCTTTTCACCTATTTGCTAATTGGCGTGATTATCCTAGTTATCGGCAGCATATTCAACGGTTATTTGTTTGGGCAATTCTTTTAATCGGAGCCTATGGTGTTTATCAGTTTGTGGTTGCACCTAAATGGGATACATATTGGTTAATAAAATCGGAAATGTTTACCAGTGCTGGTAATCCTGTTCCCTTTGGAATGCGCGTCTGGAGTACACTACATTCACCAGGACCCTTTGCAACTGTGATGCAAGCTGGATTATTAATATTATTTACCAGTTCTGGTTCTTTAATTTTTCCTGCTTCTGCTGTAGGTTATTTATCATTTTTACTCTGTCAAGTTCGGACTGGCTGGGGTGGCTGGTTTTTAGGGATGATTATCCTGTTTGGTTCTGTTAAACCACAGATTCAAAAGCGGTTAATTACTATCATCTTGGCGATGATAATATGTGTTGTCCCCTTGGTGACAATTGAACCTCTTTCTAAAGTTATTACTACCCGATTAGAAAGTTTTTCTAATTTAGAAAAAGATACTAGCTTTAGAGATAGATCCGCAGCCTATGATCGTAACCTAAGTCTAGCTCTTTCTAATGTTGTTGGTAACGGCTTTGGTAATATTTGGAAGGTGAATGAAAAAACTGGACAAATAGAGGTAGTTGTTATTGATAGCGGCATTTTAGATATGTTTTTCACCTTGGGTTGGATCGGTGCTATCCCCTATGTTGGTGGGTTAATACTAATGATTTTCGCTGTTAGCAAGTATACTGAAAGTCAGTTTGATAGTTTTATTAGTGTATCTCGCGCTATTGGTATTAGTTGTTGCGCTCAGTTGATTATCTATAGCGGAATGTTGAGCATTGCAGGTATGATTATGTGGGGATTTTTCGCCATGGCCATGGCCGGACACAAATATTACAGCAGAATTAATAACTCAGGAATTAGGGATCAGTAAAAATGAGTAAAACCCAATACACATTTGGTTAAAAATAATGTAGGGACAATTCACGAGTTGTCCCTACAAGGGTTTGGTGGTTAGCCATATTTATTTTCTACCAGATGTCTCATGCCTAATGCCTCTATAATTAAAAACTAAAGTGTATTTTCACAACCAACAATTTTAAATTGTCATCTGATCCCTGACTTGTGAATAAAGTTGGGGATCTAAGTGTGGGAATTATCATTAATTAAATGAGGTAATTATGAATCAAATTAACCGGGTAGTAATTGTAGGAGGAAACCATGGTAATGAGTTTACAGGAATTTACTTGGTTAAAAAGTTTCACAACCATCCCGATTTAGTCCATAGATCCAGTTTTGAAACTTTATCTTTGCTGGGTAATCCTCAAGCGATCGCCGCACGGGTAAGATATGTAGAAAAAGACCTTAATCGCTGTTTTGTCCAGTTGAATAATCAGGATAAATCGGCTAATTATGAAGAATTAAGAGCGCAAGAAATTCAAACAATATTAAAACCAAAAATTCCAGATATTGAAGATGTAATTATTGATTTACATACCACTACATCTAACATGAGTTTATGTATTATTTTAGGAAATCGCCATCCTGTATTACTGGAGTTAGCTGCTGTTTTAACTGCAATAAATCCTTTAGTAAAAGTTTATCTTCATGAACAACCTAAAGGTAGTGGTTTTCTCCGTTCTTTATCTGATTTGGGTTTTGCCCTGGAAGTTGGCCCCGTACCCCAAAGCATTTTAAATGCGGAATTATTTCAACAAACTGAGCAGCTTATCTATACATCTCTAGATTATTTTGAAAATTATAATCTGGGCAAAAATTTAATCAAAAATAATACTCTGACAGTTTATAGATCAATTGGTATGATTGATTATCCGCGCAGTGAAGATGGGGAAATTCAAGCGATGATTCATCCCCAACTCCAATTTAGAGATTATGAACCGTTGTATCCTGGTGAGCCGATGTTTATGACTTTTAGTGGCGAGGAAATTGTTTATAAAGGAAATGATATTGTTTATCCTATTTTTATCAATGAAGCTGCTTATTATGAAAAAGGAATTGCGATGCACATTAGTCAAAAAGAGTTAATTGAGATTAGCTAATTCTCTCGATTCTATCAAATGGATGATGTTCTTTTCTCTCATCATTTCTCGATATATAGCTAGTGTTTCTTCATTAACTCGCGCTGCATGAAATCTTTCTAGATTTTGTTGGGCGCGGAATTTCCACTCATTCAAGAGTTGGCGATCGCTCAATAATTTGGCTAAAACACTAGCTAAACTTTGAATATCTTTCGGCGGGACTAAAATCCCCGCCTGACTATGATCTAAAGTTTCAGGAATGCCATCTACATCACTGGCAATAATGGCACAACCTGCCTCTCTGGCTTCTGTTAAAACTAACCCAAAAGATTCGCAATGGGAAGCCAAAACAAAGATATCTGTTGCTAACATATAACGTTGTGGTTCTGCCTGGAATCCTTCAAAATGAATACGATTATTTAAGGTTGTATTTTTCACCATCGCCTCAAATAAAGGACGATCAGGCCCATCTCCCACTAAATATAAATGTGCTTGAGGAAAATCTGTGGCAATCATTTTAAATGCCTCAATTAATTCAAAAATACCTTTACGGTTATACATTCCGGCGACAGTAGTAATAGATGGAGTTTGTAGGGGTAGGGGTTGATAATCTTGTAGGTTTTTATGACGAGGACTGCCTAAAGTTCCATTACTGACTACTCGCAATTTCTGAGGCGGAATACCACGTTGAATCATCGAATTAGCTACTGCATTACTCACCGCAATTACTTGATCTGCTAATCCCATTAATACAGCACTATGTTGAAATTCATTATGGACAGTAGACACTAAATGATATTCTCTATTTTTTCTAAAAATTCCCGCTAAAACAACTCCTGTCATCATGTGGACATGAACAATATCCGGTTGAAAATTTTTAATAATTTGGTGATAATCCCAAATAGCTTTAATTAAATTAAATGGTGTGCGGCATTGATTAAGATAAAAATGAGAAACACCATAATCTGCTAATAATTGTTCATATTCTCCGCCGGCAGATGCTACAGCCACATCTAGACCGCTTTTACTTTGTAAACAAGCTAAGTCTACAGCTACATTAACAATACCGTTACCAATTTTTTGCACATGATTAGTAATATGTAGAATCCGCATTTCTATATTCTCCACGGTAATTATTTATGGCAGATTTTCAGATGCTTACCACAAGAAACTTTATAGGAAATCAAGTCAAAATAATTACCAAACTATCTAATTTTAAATTAGTTATAGATAATTTATCAACTAATTGCTTGTTCCTTGTCCTCTGTTTATTATTAACTACAAACTCAACTTATTTAAAAAATATTTCTTCAGAATTCAAAAATTGCTCAATAAATCCATCTGGTAGCATTTGCACTTGGGAAGAATAGGCGGTAATAGCTTTTTGTTTCTTTGACCTTACTGATGTCACTGATAAGCGGTAAGCAGCAGCAATATCTTGTAATTTCAAAAGAATAAATAAGGGCGATCGCCAAAATACCCAAATAGGATATTGTAATAATTCTGTTGTAATGTGGGATTGTTCAATTGCCTGTTTAACTAATTTATAGGTAGCTTCATGATCTTGATGACAATCTTTACGGTGAGGTACATAAACTTCTCCTGGTTGATATCGTTTCAGCAGTGCGGAAATTTGCTTAATTATCTCTTCCTGTGCTGGGAAATTTAAAGTTGTTAAACTGCCATCTTGATAATTCAAAAAATGAATATCGGCACTGTTGACTCCTAAAATATCTAACGCCGTTAAAGATTCTTGTTGACGAATCTGAATCATTTGATTTTGAATTTGGCAATCTGTACCATGAGAACCTCTACCATCTGTTAAAAAAGTTACTGCCACTGGTATTCCCTCTTCCCTTTTTTGGGCAATCATTCCCCCACAACCAAAGGTTTCATCATCTTGATGAGGAGAAAAAACCATTGCTGATTTTTGAGAAAATTTTAAAGGGTGACTTCCCCAATGCAAAATCCACCATGAAATTAAGCGATAATGAAAATATTGTAGCTGATTGAGCAACTTCTTAGGAATTAATTGTTCTAAAGAAATTAGTGCTTGTTTTTTATTCATAATTACTATTCCTCCTAGTAAAGTCTTGTCAAGAACAATTTTTATATTTTATGAATAGATAATAATTATGCTAACCATTAATCATTCTCTTTGTATTAAATAGACATCTGGTAGTAATTAAATGTGCACAACAGCTTAAACCCCTATAGGGAAAATTCATCAATTGTCCCTAGGATAATTTTCACTACTATGTCTAATGATTGGCATAACTATTATTATGATAATTAAATTTATTCAAGTTAATTAGTTTTTTAAACTTAATTTATCAGAAAATTATTAAATCAATAAAAATATCAATTATTAATAAAATCCCTGTAATTTGCGTAGAACAAAGTGGAACCCAACAAACGCTAGTAATGAGGAATTGATTATGTAAAATTAGGAATTGGATAGATCCCCGACCTCTCAAAGAGGTCGGGGATATTAATATTACGTTTCTTCAACTCTGTCACCTATCACCTGTCACCTACTCTAGATTACATTGTGAACTGATATACCAATACCTTTCCTTTCCAATTTTCTTCCACAAATACTAGATATTGACCATTAGCACGACGAAAAGCACGGATACCATAAGGAATATCAACCCAACCACTTTCTTTACCAACTTCTGTCCCTGGACTCATCTTTTTCACCAGTTCTCCAGTTGTAGCTTTATAAACATATACCTCTGCGGTTTTGAAGGTAACTGCAAATACATAATCACCCGCTACACTCATGGCTGCGGTAGCAATTTGTTGTTTACCTGTGGTGTCGTAGGGAACGACAGTTCGCCATTTAGGAGTACGATTTCCTTGACTCCAATTATCAAAACGAACAATTTCTGATCCTACTACTTTGGCCTGATCTGTTACTGCTGGATGTTCAGTGGTAAATCCTGATAAATACATAGTATCTGTTTCTGGAAAATACTCAATTCTTCGCAAGTCAGTGAAGATAGCAGGAGTCTTGATTTTTTCCATTGAACTATAGGTATAGATCGGGTTTCCTTTACCATCTATTCCCTGGAAAGGATAACGACGAATTCCATCTTGAGTTCGCAATGTTTTCCAAATATCACCTTTGCTATCTACCCACCAACCACCCATATAGGGATAATCTTTGCTGATATCATACTCATTTTCTTCAAATGCACCATTACCATTAATATCACGCCAAATCCACTCTCCTTGTGCGGGTTGATCGGGCGGCCAATTGCCAGAAATGGATTTACCTCCTTCATTTGTACCGACAAACATTCCCGCAGGAATGGCAATATTACCATCGGTTTTTGGTTGAAAACGATAAATTTGTAAAAAGCTACCATACATATCTGTCAGGAATAAAAAAGGTTTCCCTTGAATACGCCGGACAAAAGTAGCATCTGGTGATGTATGTAAACGTGGATCTTGAGAATATTTAAAGGGATTAAGTGTATAGGCTTGATAAGTCCACTGTTTACCAGCAGGTTTACTATAATCCATCACATATTGTTCTTGTTTTGTGAATAGATTAACACCATCTGTTTGCGGATCTGTATCTGCATTATCTACAAATATTAATCCTAGTAGTTGCCATTGTATTTGTCCTGATGGGGAAAATTTTCTTAAATCTGTACCTGAGTTTTTGAAGCCGTTATTATTGATATAAAAATTACCTGCGGCATCTGTACCAATTCCTGTAATACCATAGAGTTTTGTAGTTTTAATTTCTCCAGGTACACCACCGAAAATACCTTTTTTATCGCCAAAGGTATCTACTCGCACTGGTTGATTATTAATGTTATAAATCACCACTTGTTGATTAACACCATTATCTGCTATTAATAATCTACCTCGATTATCAATAGCTAATGCTGATGGTTCGTCAATATCTATAATCTGATTGGCTAATTTTTGCCCTGTTTGAGAATAATTGACGATTTTGGTAAATTTGCTACCTTTTGTTTTTTGAATAATCCACAAGTTGCCTTTTTTATCAATGGTGATTTGTCTAGGATTAGCAATGGCAAAACTATTTAATTCTTCCATGTTTTCGGTATTATAAACCCGAATCATATTTTCACCAGCATTACTGACAAATAGTTTATTACCTACGGTGGCTAATCCAGTAACTTCATGTTTTTGGCTGGTAATTAACATACTTTTATCCCAGCCATCACCTTTGTTAAAAGGTGCAGGTTTTCCTGTTAAGTCATAACGTCTCACACAGTACCAAATTTGACCTTTTTGCGGATAATATTTTTTAGTTGGATCTAGTTCACCTTGAGACATAGCAATATAGATATATTTGCTATTGGCAGTTATGGCTTTACCACCTGAACGACTCCAACCATGGGTATCTTTTAAAGTTAAAATCGGTTGACCATCTTTATATACTGCTGCTTCCCTACCGGCTTCATCCCAAACACTATTTGTGTATACTGTTCCATCATCTTGGACATACATGGCCTCAATATTATTTTGTACTGTTAATTCACCATTACCAATGGTATTTCCTAACCAAGAAGTAATATAGTTAACTTCGGAATTTTTCGATATTTCAGATGTGGAAGATGTTGGAGGCGGGGGAGATATTGCAGGTGTGGGAGATGTTTTAGTTGTTGCTAAATCCATTGTCATTCCTGCAAATGTCACTGTTAATCCGCAGGAGATACCAAGTAAAACATTAAAGATTATTTTTTTATTACCATATTTACTCCGAAATAAACTATTGATATAGCTATGAAGCTGGTGACGAATTTTACTCAAATTTCTCAATTTTTTATGATTCATATCAAAATTTTAATCAACTAACTAGATGGGAAAATTTGTAGTAATACCATTTCTAGATGAAGACGCGCTTTATTTTCCGTTGTAAAGACGGCGGAACGTCTCTACCAAATTTATTTGACACTCTCTTCCATAGAATTGGTATAAGTAGAATGGACTGAATAATTCAAAGTTTGTGGTGAGGAGTTTAGTCATAATTTAAGGTCTGAAGCCCTTACTAACAAACATTTTTATATTTTTGCATTGCTTAATCTACTTTGATTTATTCTCCTCAAAACATAGGTAAAGTGAAGGGAAAAAAGCTAATTACAAGCTAAAGTTTGTATCATTAGATTTTTTAATATCCCTATGCAATGATAATTTCTAAATAGTTATCTATAAACTAACAAATAAATATTCTTCTGTATATGATTTCATTAAAACTTTATAAATAAAATACATTTTCTTAATAGTTAAAATCATCACCAAGATATAAATACTAATATGTTTAGATATAATTTTTATTATATTCTGAATTTATAAATGTTCGATTTAAGACATTTTATAATTGATACAAAAAACTGTATTCAATAACACATTTACTTGATTTTCTTGATTCTTCTTCATCTACTATAGCAGGTGACAGTTGACAGGTGCTACGCCACGGTGACAGAGTTGAAAGACATGATGGTGTATAGTTTTTTAAGTAAATTCTGTATCTCATTCAAGTGCATACCGCTATATATACCCACATTCCCATTCAGAAGCAGTAATAATTGTAGGTTGCTTCCCGAAGGGTACGCAGATGGGTACAGATAAACGCAGATGATTTTGTACTTTATTAGACTGGGAAACGCTACAATAGGATATCAGTATGAGAATATTAGATTGTATCAGCACTATATTTTTTATATAAAAATAAATTTTTTGAAAAATTTATGCTGATTATATTTTTCAGTGTTGTATTAGAAGATCATGCTGAAAATAAATTGTCTTTGCATGGAGAAAATAATTAAAAATATCACTCACAATAAATAATCTGAATTTATCTATGAGAGGAGTTAAGTAAGTGGAAAGTAAAGATAAAAAATTTAGTTCAGCATCTATTTTAACTCTAGGTACTGGTTGGTTTCCTAAACATCCTGGAGGATTAGAACGATATATTTATGAACTAACTCATCAATTAGCAACACATCAAGATCAAGTAGAATTATGTGGGGTTGGTTTACCAGTAGATCACCAAAATACAAAGATTAAGTTGACTAATTTAGCTAATCCAGATACTAAAATTAGCAATAGATTATGGTCTATTCGCCATAACTTTAAACAAACTAGATTGGGTAAACCCGATGCAATTAATTTGCATTTTGCATTATATAGTTTTCCTATTTTAGATATTTTACCCAAGGATATACCGATTACTTTTAATTTTCATGGTCCTTGGGCGGCGGAAAGTCAAGAAGAAATGGTAAATCAAAAATTTAATATTTGGCTAAAAGAACAGCTAATTGAAAAAATAACTTATAATCGCTGTGATCGCTTTATTGTTCTGAGTAAAGCTTTTGGTCAAATTTTACATCAAAAATACCAAATTCCCTGGGAGAAAATTCAGATCATTCCCGGTGGAGTTGATATTGATCATTTTCAGAACAATTTATCACGTCAAGAAGCGAGAATAAAGCTAAACTGGCCAACTAATCGGCCAATATTATTTACTTCCCGGCGCTTAGTTCATCGTATGGGAATTGATAAATTCCTACAAGCTATAGCGATGATTAAACCAGGCATTCCTGATATTTGGTTAGCTATAGCCGGTCGTGGTCATATTCAAGCTTTACTGCAACAACAAGTTAGAGAATTAGGTTTAGAAAATAATGTGCAATTTTTGGGTTTTTTACCTGAAAATGATTTACCTACTGCCTATCAAGCGGCTGATTTAACTGTAATGCCAAGTCAATCTTTTGAAGGGTTTGGATTAGCTATTTTGGAATCTTTAGCCTGTGGTACTCCTGTTTTATGTACACCTGTAGGCGGTATGCCGGAAATTTTACAAAGATTTTCTCCAGAGTTAATTACTGAATCTATAACTGTGGAAAGCATTGCTGATAAATTAGCCCAAATTATGTTAGGTAAACTGATTTTACCTTCTAGAGAAGAGTGTCGTAATTACACAGTTAAACATTATGATTGGACAAATATTGCCCAACAAGTTCGGCAGGTTCTCTTAGCTTGAACTATAAGGACGATAAAGTCTTATCCTGTAGATTTTTAAGTTTCAATTTATATCTCATTCAACTGCATACTACTATAATTATATAAATTGTATGAAAATTTTATTCTTAGATCAGAGTGGTAAACCTGGTGGTGCTGAGTTGTGTTTAGTGGATATTGCTAAACCCTATCGTGATAATTCTCTAGTCGGTTTATTTGCCGATGGTGGTTTTAGAAAGTTACTACAAGAAAATCAAATTCCGGTAGAGGTTTTGACAACTCAAGCAATTAAAGTTAGTAAAGAAAGTGGACTATTCTCAGCATTAAGCAGTTTAGGGCAAATTATACCTTTAATTATTCAGGTGGTTGCAAGGGCTAAAAAATATGATTTAATCTATGCCAATACTCAAAAGGCTTTAGTTGTAGGGGCAATAGCCAGTTTTTTGGCTCGTCGTCCTTTGGTTTATCATTTACATGATATTCTTTCTTTAGAGCATTTTAGTAAAACTAATCTCCTCGTAGCAGTCAGTTTAATTAATCGCTTTGCCAGTTTGGTAATTGCTAATTCTCAAGCTAGTAAAAGGGCATTTTTAGAAGCTGGAGGAAAACCTGATCTAGTTAAAGTTGTTTATAATGGCTTTGCTATAGAAAATTATCAAGTTGATGAATTAGAAGTTAGGAAAATCAGAGCTAATTTACAATTAGAAAATAAATTTGTTGTTGGACATTTTAGCCGTCTTTCTCCTTGGAAGGGACAGCATATTTTAATTGACGCCCTTTCTCAATGTCCACAAGATATAGTGGTAATTTTGGTTGGTGAGGCTTTATTTGGTGAACAGGAATATGTGCAAGATTTACACCAAAAAGTTATTAGTTTGGGATTAGAAAATCGAGTTAAGTTTTTGGGATTTCGCTCGGATATTCCCCAATTAATGACAATGTGTGATTTAATTACCCATACTTCCACTGCACCCGAACCTTTTGGGAGAGTTATTGTTGAAGCTATGCTGTGCGGTAAACCTGTAGTTGCAGCTAAAGCTGGCGGTGCGATAGAGTTAGTGGAAGATGGTATTAATGGTTTTTTGGTGACACCGGGAGAATGTCAAGAATTAGCAGATGTGATTAATCATTGTTGGCAAGAATCTGTAAAAACTGCGAATATTGCTAATAATGCTAGAATTACTGCTAGTCAACGTTTTGATGTTAAGGTTATTAATCAGCAAATTCAAGAATTGCTAAACTCAATATAACAATCTTAAATTAAATTAAGATTCCCGACTTCTTGAAGAAGTCGGGGATCTGGCTCTGGAAAAACAATGTATGCTATCTAGTGTATGGGTGAAAAATTTCCGCCTCTACCAATTAATAAATTTTAAAGTGAATCCCTGTGGCACAAGTTATATTAGAAAATGTTTATAAAAGTTTCCCTTCTCGCGCTGGGGAAGGTGCAAAAACCCAAGATGGTGCAGATGGTGTCAGTGTTTTGCGACGGATTAATTTAACTATTGCTGATGGTGAGTTTATGGTGCTGGTGGGTCCGTCTGGTTGCGGTAAAAGCACGTTACTAAGGTTAATTGCTGGGTTGGAGGTGATGACTGGTGGTAACATTTCCGTCGGAGATCGCTTGATTAATGATTTACCACCTAAAGCTAGAGATATCGCTATGGTGTTTCAAAGTTACGCTCTCTATCCTCACATGACCGTCTATGATAACATCGCTTTTGGTTTGCGTCGTCAGTTTCCAGATCAAGAATTTGGCAACAAAAGATTTACTCAATGGGGGAAAGATTTACTAGTAGGTGTGACAAAAAAACTACCTAAAGGATTACGCTATATTTCCCCAAAAGAAAGAATTGTGGATGAACGAGTACAAAAAGTTGCGAGTTTGTTACAAATTGAAACTTTGTTAAATCGCTTACCTAAACAACTGTCTGGGGGACAAAGACAACGGGTAGCATTAGGACGAGCGATCGCCCGTAATCCCCAAGTATTTTTAATGGATGAACCATTATCTAATTTGGACGCTAAGTTACGGGCAGAAACACGGAGTCAAATTGTTAAATTACAACATCAGTTGGGAATTACGACCATTTATGTTACCCATGATCAAACTGAAGCGATGACTATGGGCGATCGCATTGCCATTATGTCAGAGGGTAAGATTCAACAAGTTGCAGCCCCTTTAGAATTATATAATCGTCCTGTTAATCGCTTTGTTGCTGAATTTATCGGTTCTCCACCCATGAATTTTATTCCCGTGGAGTTTCACGCACCTTTATTAATTACCCATACTAATTTTCGCTTTACCCTTCCAGATATTTGGGGAAGTGCATTACAACAATACGACGGACAAACTTTAATGTTAGGTATTCGTCCAGAACATCTAACTTTAAGTGTACCTGCTACTAAAAATTTACCAGTTAAAGTAGACTTAGCAGAAAATTTAGGCAATGACACTTTTTTATCTGTGAAAATTGCCGATCCTGAGTTACCAAATACCAATGGACAAGCTTTACAAGTTAGAGTTCCACCTGATAGATTTATAAATACAGGTGAACAGCTTTGGCTATCTTTAACTCCTGAGAAAATACATTTCTTTGATCCCAAAACCGAATTAGCTATTTTTCCTTAAACTTAAGTCATTTAACCAAAAAGTTTTTTATGATCAAGCTCTATCATAGCCCTATTTCTCCAAATTCACGCCCAGTGTGGATTACATTAATAGAAAAAGGATTGGACTATTTTTTGCTTGAGGTCAAGATATGAAATGAACGAACCATGAAGGAGCGAAGGACACGAAGGTAAGAATAAAGAAGAGAGTTTTCAGATACTTATTCTACATTTTTCCTAAAAATGGGAGCATCCCATTGTAGTTGATCCAAAAAGTATTTGTAGGGTGTGTTAGGCAAAGCCGTAACGCACCATAGACTTGATTAACAAAGTGGAGATTTGTAGGGTGTGTTAGGCAAAGCCGTAACGCACCATAGACTTGATCAAAAAAGTGGAGATTTGTAGAGTGTGTTAGGCAAAGCCGTAACGCACCATAGACTTGATCCAAAAAGTATTTGTAGGGTGTGTTAGGCAAAGCCGTAACGCACCATAGACTTGATTAATAAAGTGGAGATTTTACTGTGGTTATAGCTACCAGTTTGTCAGGGGATATGGATCAAACCATCAACCAATTACAAGATAACGAAGAACAATTTCAATGGACAAAGCAATGGTATCCAGTCGCAGTTATAGAATTTTTAGATGGGTCACGTCCTCACGCCATGCAGCTATTAGGAAAAAACATGGTTCTATGGCGGGATAATTTGAGTCAATGGCACTGTTTTGAAAATTTTTGTCCTCACCGACTAGCACCCCTATCAGAAGGGCGTATAGAACCCGATGGAACGCTAATGTGTGCCTATCATGGTTGGCGGTTTGATGCTGAGGGTAAATGTGTGAGTATTCCCCAGTCCATAGATAAAGAAACTGAAGCCAAACATTGCGCTAATTCTAAATCCTGTGCGATCGCCTATCCTACTCAACAACTCCAAGGACTACTTTGGATCTGGCCAGAATCAGGTGATCAAGCCCAAATTGAAAGTAAATTAAGAACACCGCGTATAGTTCCCGAACTTGAGCAAAATTCAGATCGGGTAGTGAAATTATTTTGGAATTTCCGCGATTTACCCTATGGTTGGGATTATTTCATGGAAAATGTCGCCGATCCTGCCCATGTTCCCGTTTCCCATCATGGACTCGTAGGCGATCGCTATCGAGATGCTAGATATTATGACATGATTCGAGTGCGAGAAATATCTACCCAGGAGGGATTTTCCTTTGCCATTCAACCCCTAGCACCCAATATTCAAGAAGCGGTACATGACTTCCAACCACCTTGTCAAATGAGAATAGTCTCTACCTTTAAAGATGGGGGACAACTAATTTTAGTCTTATATGCTACCCCCACTCGTCCAGGTTGGTGTCGTCATATAGGCTGTCAAGTATTAATTAAAAATGAAGCAGGTAAAAAACCTGGAGGTTTAGCAATCTTTGGTTTACCTATGCCAATTTGGTTAGGTCATGTTTTAGCTTCTTTATTTCTACATCAAGATTTAGTATTTCTACATTACCAAGAAAAGATGTTTTCCCAACGTCAAAAAGGTGCATGGTTGAATGAAGTTTTTACCCCCAATCCCCAAGATAAAATGGTAATTACATTTCGTCAATGGCTGGAAAAACGAGCAGGTGGTACTATACCTTGGGCAGAAGGATGTAATTTAGAACTACCATCAGCAGAGTCAGACAAACAGAAATTATTTGATGTTTGGACAACCCACACCCAACAATGTCAAGTTTGCCAAGATGCCCTAAAAAATATTCATAGAATCTCTCTATTAGCTTATGTAATCAGTGCTGTATTATTCTGTTTCTCCATCATATTAGATGCCCGCAATCTAGCTATTCAAGGAGAAAATACATCCATTTTTCATGTTCTCCCACCGACACAATTCTGGTTAGCAATTACAGGATCAATCCTATTCGCAATTGTGGGATATTTCCTGAAAAAATTCACCCGTCTTTTTTACGTTTATGAGTTTGAACACGCCAAAAATAATTAGGTGACAGATGTAGGGGTTTCCCCATCTGTTCAGGAGTTCAAGAGTCCATACTCTTTCCCAGCTAAAAACTTGGGGCGTGGGTGTTTCTGTAATTGAACCTCCGGGTTTGATTATTGTTTAGTGATTTCTGATACTAGTGTGTGGTGTTGGCCGAAGGTCAGGTAAAATGGCTGAAATGTTGATTTTTTCGTTGCGAACTTCGTTCCTTTGCTGGGTAAGGGTTTCAGGGTTTTTGGTCGCTGGTTTTTTGTCTTTTTGTTGGTCTTTTTTCCTGACCTTCGGAAACTGCCTCTGGACACCTTGCTCCGTAAGGGTTTAAAATTGAGGGGTCCCCACTCGCTGGGGATATTAATTGAATGGAAACCAAGAATATAGTTATTTAATTTAAAATTATGTGTAAGTCCCCACTCGCTGGGGATATTAATTGAATGGAAACACCCAATCATAAGGTCATTCCACAAGTCAGACTCAGCTTGAGGTCCCCACTCGCTGGGGATATTAATTGAATGGAAACACAATATCATCTACATTAACAACCTTTTCTTTAGGTCCCCACTCGCTGGGGATATTAATTGAATGGAAACAAGGAGATAAGTCTTTAAGATTTTGTAACCAATAAGTCCCCACTCGCTGGGGATATTAATTGAATGGAAACTTAGGTAGTGAGCTGGTACATTTTCTCCATAAGCGTCCCCACTCGCTGGGGATATTAATTGAATGGAAACAGATATCCGCAACAAGATTAGTGGACAGGTTGTCTAGTCCCCACTCGCTGGGGATATTAATTGAATGGAAACGTAGTATCAATATTAATTTTATTTAGGTTAGTAGTAGTCCCCACTCGCTGGGGATATTAATTGAATGGAAACATGGCTGCATCTTCCACTGATGCTTTTGCATTAAGTAGTCCCCACTCGCTGGGGATATTAATTGAATGGAAACGTTGCATTATCTGGTATCTCAATAAGGCATTTATTTGTCCCCACTCGCTGGGGATATTAATTGAATGGAAACCTATCCTTAATCTAAATGGTAAATCCATTGGATACTGGGTCCCCACTCGCTGGGGATATTAATTGAATGGAAACTAAGAAGCCAATAAGGACTCTTTGAGTATTTGGTAGTCCCCACTCGCTGGGGATATTAATTGAATGGAAACAAAAGATGAGGAAGATTTATTTAGAAGATTAAACAGTCCCCACTCGCTGGGGATATTAATTGAATGGAAACCTTTTATTATTCAAGTAGATTAGATAAATTAACTAAGTCCCCACTCGCTGGGGATATTAATTGAATGGAAACAGCAGATCATCCAAAATGCTTGCTAAGGGGCGAAAAGGTCCCCACTCGCTGGGGATATTAATTGAATGGAAACAAGTAACTGTAGCTGGGGTGACCATAACCCCAAGTCCCCACTCGCTGGGGATATTAATTGAATGGAAACTTATACATCGTGTTTAATTGTTTGAATGACAACTGTCCCCACTCGCTGGGGATATTAATTGAATGGAAACAACTTTTCTAACTCTTCAAATATTGTGTATAAATCCCCAAGATTGGCAATTTTCAAGTATTCATAGATTTATGAAGCAAGAAATTTATCCTCGAAATTGGGGTGTTAATGTAATTCTCGATATCCCAT
>JACCDP010069841.1_pt1 | contig 59539 bp, 82 predicted proteins | sample 7445841 | NCBI WGS metagenome assembly JACCDP01 (sample SAMN15323441, study PRJNA562643) | freshwater metagenome | isolation source: river surface water | place: USA:Blue River Watershed | collected 2017-08-17 | reverse complement strand
TTCAATATGTTCATTCGAGCGTATTCTGAGTGGAAATCTACATATGGATTTTACGACTTCAACGACATGTTGGAACGTGCGGCAAAAAGAGTCTCGAAGCTCGACGCAGAAATCTTATTCGTTGACGAAGCACAGGATTTATCACCTCTTCAGTGGCGGGTCATCGAACGCTTTGCAAAGGGGGTTGCCGAGGTCCACATCGCGGGTGATGACGATCAGGCGATATACACTTGGGCGGGGGCAGACCCACATGGTATGGCGCGATTTACCGAGAAATATAATGGGACTAGTGAGGTGTTATCGCAATCGCATCGACTACCTGCTAGTGTGCACGAAAAGTCTCAAGCCCTCATACGCCGAGTGGCTTTGCGGATCGATAAGACGTTCAATCCCCGACCAGATATGGGACTGGTACAGGTACACGGCAATATCAACTCGGTGGTTATCAAACCAGAAGAAGATATCTTATTCTTGGGACGGACGCATTCGGTCCTCCGCGAGATCGAAAAGGACCTGATTGACAAGAGGATGCCTTATCTGAGAGAATCAGGTAGGCCCGGTATGTACCAGAACAAGTACGCAAAGGGTATTATAGCATTTAAAAAATTAGAGCGCGGCGAAACATTGCAGGAATTTGAACGGACGCAGTTATTCCACGTAGCGACCACCGAAACTCGGGTGCTACTTGAAAGGAACGATTATGCTACCATTACCAAAAGACCCTTCTATGTGGCACTGGATATTCCATTTCGTGTTATCGACTTTTATCGCGACGCTGATCTGGATGTTAGTCCTAGGCTCCGCTTATCTACTATTCACGCTTCAAAAGGTCACGAGGCGGAGAGAGTTATACTACTTACGGACACGACTGCCCGTGTCGCGCAGACTGCAGAAGTCAAACCGGACGACGAAATCCGTGTTTGGTATGTAGGAATGACGAGAGCTAAAAATATCTTGGACATCGTCGAAGGCCATAACGGCTTTAAAATTTAACTGGAGATTAAGATGGCATATGATAATTCAAATTCTGGGATGCTGGCTAAAAATAAACGCCGCACGAAAGATACCCACCCCGAGTATAGCGGCTCAGTTACGGTCGATGGTGTCGAATATTGGCTATCTGCTTGGGTAAAGACCGGCAAACCCGGTTCCAAGCTTGAAGGCGAGCGATTCTTTTCACTATCATTCACGCGCAAAGACGGACAACAATCGAACGGCGGTACCACTAGCCGTCCATCACCAGATAATCAATATGACGACGACATCCCATTTTGATAATCTATATAAAGGTAAATTAGGATTGTCTATCTAGTCGGAGTATGTTATAATACCCCATACAAGACGGAGGTTTTATATGGGGCATAAGACAGGCAAAATTTGTAATAAACATCCGGAATTAAAAGGATTACGTTATGATTTTAATCATACGTGTGTCCAATGCCATAAAGATAAATCTGCTCAAACAAGAAAACACAAATACCATCATGTCAATGGTGCGGCAGATGTTATAAAAGCAAATGCTAGAAATAGGCATCTGAACATTAAGTTGGCTGTGTTATGTAATTATGGAATGAAATGTTCTAGGTGTGGTATAGACGATCCGGATGTGTTAAACATTGATCATATAAATCAAGATGGCTCGAAGCATAGGAAAAAAGTGTTGGGCAACGGTGGCCCTAACAAGATGTACAGATGGCTAATTAATAATAATTTTCCTGATGGATATAGAACACTCTGTTTTAACTGTAATGTAAAGGTATATCTTGAATACATTAGACACCAAGGATAAAAATGTTTCCGAGAATAGAAAATCCGAAGATAATAATAGTCGACGTCGAGACAACAGGACTGTTTTGGTGGAAAGACAAGGTGTTTGGTATCGCGTTGTCGACGGAAGACTCGGCGACGTGGTATTGGGATATAAGAAGCAACCCCGACTCAGTGAAATGGCTGAACAACTTGATAAAAGACTCGCCGAGGTGCAAATGGGTCGGCCACAATATCAAGTTCGACTACCATTTTCTGAGAGAAGCGGGAATTCTGCTCCCAGCGGACCGGATCGACTGTACGATGACGAGGGCGGCGCTGATCAACGAACACGAGCCTACTTACGAACTCGATTTTCTCGCTAGAAAATATGCCGGGGTTCGCAAGGATTCCGAGATTTACGGCGAGATGGCGCAGTTGTTTGGTGGCCGCGACACCCGTAATGCTCAGATGCCCAACATTTCCCGCGCACCCGAGGACATGGTGGCCCGATACGCCAAGCAGGACGTACTTGCTACCCTGAAGCTCTACGAGTGGCAGGAGACCCAGATCGCGGATGTATCCAAAGTACACGACCTTGAGCGCCGCTTGATGCCGGTGATCATCAAGATGGAAGAAGGGGGTGTCCGGGTTGATGTCGACAGGGCCGAGGATGCCGTTCGGAGGCTCACCGTTCGCATCGAGCAGGAGCATGCGGCCCTGAATAAGCTGGCGGGCTTCGAAGTCAACCCGAACCCGTCCGGATCGATCGCGAAGCTATTCGAACCGAAGCTCAGGGAAGACGGCGAGTGGTACCTGAATGACGGCACCCGGGCCGACAAGACTGATGGTGGCAAGGCATCGATCAATGCTGAGTGTCTGCGACGAATGAAGCACCCAGCGGCGAAAATGATTCTTGACCTTCGCAAGATGCTGAAGACTCGGGATACCTTTTTATCTGGACACATATTGGGACACCATGATGACGGAATTATTCACTGTAACTATAACCAGACTAAAAACGACGCTGAAGCAGGCACCGGTACCGGGCGGCTATCGGTCACTAACCCTGCATTGCAACAAATTCCGAGTAGGGATAAAGAGATCAAATCGATTGTTCGGCCTATCTTTCTTCCAGATGAGGGAGCAGAATGGTTGGGGATGGATTGGTCACAATTTGAGTTTCGCGTGGCCAACCATTACGGGCAAGTCCCTGCCATCCTCCAAGCCTATCGTGATAACCCGAACTTGGATTTCCATCAACTAGTATCGGACATGACCGGCATACCCCGGAATGCTCAGTATGCGGGCGGGCCATCCTCCAAGGCGATCAATCTGGGTCTGGCATTCAACATGGGCGCGGGGCGACTGGCGCAGGAGATCGGACTGCCATACACCGAAGAGACGATGCCGGATGGTCGGGTATTCGCAAAACCCGGCCCCGAAGCGACCGCGATTTTCGAGAAGTATCATGCGGCCAATCCCGGGATGCGCAACATGCAGCAAAAGGCATCAGCCATCGCCCGGGAGCGAGGGTACGTCCAGACTATGATGGGCCGGAGGCTCAGGTTCCCGGGCGGTAATTTCGTGCATAAAGCATCCGGTCTGATCTACCAAGGTACCAGTGCCGATGCGATGAAGGTGAAACTCATCGAGATCGACCGATACCTTACCGAACATGACGCCGGTAGACTGCTCTTGTCGGTGCACGACGAGGTAGGTATCTCGCTGGAGAAAGACGTCGACCCGAAGGTGATCGCGGATATTTACACCTGCTTTGACGGAGTGAACTGCGAGATGAAGTTCAGGGTGCCGATCACCTGCGATTGGGGTGTTGGGACTGACTGGTATGCGGCAAAAGGATGATAGCACCGGTACGATACCGGTATGTTATAATATAACTTCCACGACATAGAGAGGTGATTATGAAGATCGATTTGACCATGGATGGTATGTGGGGCTCTTGCGGCAAAGGCGGGGTATCCGGCTGGCTTGCTAAACGTCGTCCATACGATACCGTGGTGTGTTCCTACGGCACCCAAGCGGGCCATACCTACAATGACAAATCGCGCGGCTTGAATATGATGGTGCAGCAGCTGCCGGTCGGAATTTCAGGCCCAACAGTCAAGACCGTTATGCTTGGCCCGGGCTCACTGATCCACGCAGGTACCCTGCAGCGCGAGATCGACAAATACTTGCGTTCGGGCCAGCGTCTGGTGATCCATGAGCATGCAGCGGTAGTGCGTGATGAACATGCGGACCGCGAGAAGCTTATGGGTATGACCAAGATTGGGTCTACCACCAAAGGCGTTGGTGCCGCGATGGTCGACCGCATCATGCGTGACCCGTCATCGAATGCCGTCGCTAAGCTCGGATTTAAGGGCCACCCGTTGGAGCAGTTCGTGGTTGATAAATTCGAATATGATGTCATCCTGCGTCAGTCTAAGCAGTTGCTGGTCGAGGGTGCACAGGGATTCGGATTATCGCTTTATCATGGCGATTGGCCCTACTGCACGTCGCGCGATGTGACTCCGTGGCAGATCGCAGCGGACTGCGGACTCCCCTTTGCGTGGGCACCCCACATGGTCGTGTGGATGGTGATGCGCACCTTCCCGATCCGCGTGAATAACCGCGATGGCTCATCCGGCCCTGCATACCCGGGACAGAAGGAAATATCGTGGGGTGATCTAGGTAAGGAACCCGAACTCACGACTGTAACTAAGCTTCCGCGCCGAATCTTTGAATTCTCAGCCGCGCAGTACCAACACGCGATGCTGCATTGCGAGTCGTTAATCACAAACACGGTCCTTACTTTTGCCGATTACTGCGGCGAAGACCAACTAACCGACATCATTCGTCAAATTAGTCGTACTGGCCGTTCAGTGCAGTATCTCTGCTTCGGCCCAGACGACGCAGATATCAGGGAGCTTGACCATGCCGATCTTTGAAGCATTGGGGTACACCGATGAGCAAAACCCGCTACCATGGCGTAAACACGAGAACAATGACGCGTTACTCGTTGACGCTAATGGGTTACCAGTTGCAGATTTTGAAACACGCGATCTATATAAGGGCGTCACCGCATCGTGTAGTATCAATGCGGACTTTGTGCTAAGAGCAATCAATTTTTATATTGAGCACCATGGAAAACCCTGAAAAATACAAAGTTGGCAAAGTATGCGCCAAGCACCCCGAACTTAGGGGTAAAAGATACATAAGTAATTCTCTGTGTCCGGAGTGTAAAAGGGCAAATACCAAAGAATGGAAAGACTCTAAAAAAGATGATTTACATAAATCTAGAGTAGACTACCATGCCAAGAAAAAAGAAGAGGTTTTTAAGGAATATGGCGGGTGTTGTGATCTTTGCGGGGAAGATGATATAGATGTGCTAACTATTGATCACATCAACGGCAATGGTGCTCAACACAGAAAAGAAGTTCCAGCTTCTAGGATTACCAAATGGCTTAAGGATAATGGCTATCCGCATGGATATAGAGTATTGTGTTTCAACTGTAATTTTAAGAGTCACATGTACACCATCAGAGGGCGTGGTCCTTTGGTAACTTTACGTACTCTGCAAAATGACATAGTAAGATGGGCAGATAGAACATTTCCGCACAGGACAGTTGAAGATATTCTTAGGAAATTAGAAGAAGAAAGGAAAGAATTATTAGATGGGATGATCACTGGTGACGAATATGCAGATATATTCATACTTGTCATGGACCTTGCTGCGCAACACGGCATAGATATCCAGAAAGCTTTGGTTGATAAATTGGAAATCAACCGCAAGAGGGAGTGGAAATTGAATCCTGACACCAACACTATGCAGCACGTGGAGGGGACATGATGCGGCCTACCAATAGACTGAGGTTCATAGAAAAAACGATTCCCAGTACTTTATATGACGAGTTTCGTGTTAAGATACTCCAGCAGTGGTGGGAGGATGAATTTCATTATGATGAAACCACTCAAGATCGTGCTGGCGAGTGGCGTGAAGTGCCATTTGAGGGCGTAGTATGAACATTGATTTTCTTCGCGCGTCGTACACCAAGCGGTGGACGATAATCAACACTACTAAAACGCAGAGTGTGGGTGAACATTCATTCAATGTCGCAGTAATAGCTGCTCGCCTAGGAGAATTATTTGACTGGAATGGAAGGTTCCATAATACACAAGCATTTAAGCTTATCATGTGGTCATTATTCCACGATATCCCGGAGATTTACACTGGTGATATGCCAACACCATTTAAGAGAGCACTCCAAAAGCATGGGGCAAACATTCTCGCAGCTGAAGAGGAATTCTTGAAAGATTATGGTGGTAAGGCCCGTGATGCGGAAGACAGTGAATATGGGATGATTGTTAAATTCGCCGACTTGCTGGAAGCTATTTGGTTCTTGAAGGACCATGGTACTGGTGAACATGCGAAAAAAGTCTTGTCGGGCTTGTACGACAATCTATACGACATGACTGACGAATACGAAGCCAAGTACCCAGACCTTAGAATTCGCAAGGGAGTGACTGAAATCAGAAAGGAAATGCATATATGAAGTGTGTGAAATGCGGCGGGCCGACACACATCCTGCAGACCTACCAGAATGCAGACAACACTGTGCGTCGCCGCCGTGAGTGCAAATCAAAGAAATGCTTACATCGATTCACTACCCGGGAGAAGAAAGATGACGGACATCCAAAAGACACTAAGTGAGCGGAAATCCAAGTATGGCGATTTTCGCGGACATGCTGACCTGTCGACGAATCTAAAACAGGTGATGCGCGAGGGTGATTCGTGGCTCGGCATGCAGCCTTACATGCAAGAAGCCTTAGATATGATCCAGCATAAAATCGCACGTATTTTAAATGGCGACCCTAACTACGAGGATTCGTGGGTGGATATTGTCGGGTACGCGCAGCTGGCCCTCGACCGCCTGAAAGAGGATAATATGGACATCGGAATTAAAAAATCTTTTGACGCTGCCCGTCCTGAGACAGTAGCTCAGAAGGTGAGCTATCCCCCGGGAACGGCGGTGTATGTCTCTTCCGGCCCCTACCAAGGTGCATCGACCATCCAGTCGGCAACTGTGGCCGTTACAGAGGGTGGTGTTGCCAGTTCGATAACACCTGAGACCCGTCTGAACAGGGATTCGTGGTAAATACTTGACAGCCTGTAGCACCGGTGGTATAATTTGTCTTACGGGGACTTCCCGGATAGACGATAGAGGTGATAAGATGGCAAAGTCAAAGACTGTAATCACGGAAGCAATGGTGGAAGAGCTGGTCACGGTGCGCGAGAAGCTCCGTGCTCTGACCGCCCGGGAGAAAGAATTGAAGGAATTCTTTCGTGATGCCGGTGCCGGTACTTACTCTTCTAAATTAGCCGCAGTGGAGATATCCTTCACCTCCAAGATGATCATGGATTCGGATAAGGTCCGCGCATTCATCGGCCCAAAGAAAATGCCCGAATTCATGAAAGCATCCGAGCAGATGAATATCAAGACGATGGAGCTTGCATGAACGAAATCGAATCATTCAATAATAACCGCCCGGAGGTCGTCCCGTACGACACCGGGAAGGTGAAGATCGGGTCCAAGTACGTCCCGCCTGTGTTCCCAATGTCCGAGGAAGAGATGGAGATTCAAGGCATCATCCTCGGGCGTCGGGAGACGCTGATGGACAAATTCATGAAATCCGGGTATGAGTGGATCATCTGGATTCTGGGTGTGGCGATGGTGATCTACGTATCAATTACCATCTGAGGATGATATGTCACCCGATCATCCAGCGTACACTCCGCACATCCTTTTGGACTCGATCAAGGATCAATTCAAGATCAAGACCGATAAGGAATTGGCCGAGTTTATTGGTACCACCAGTCCGCAAATTTCAAGGGTCAGGATCGGGCATCACCGGCTCACCCCGACTATGATTCTGGCGATCCACGAAGCCACGGATTGGACCCCGAAATTTATTCGAGAGTTACACAACCAGCAGTTATTACTCAACGCTAAAGCTAATAGAGGTGGAAAATGACCATATCCCAAAAAATGCGCCGTGCTCTGATGGAGCGTCGTATCTACGAAATGGAAGCCGAAGACCTGTCTCCGGACGTCGAGGTGCCAGACCTGTCGAAGAAGACCATGACCCAGCTCGAAGCTTATTACGACGCTTGGTTTGGGATCGGCGCGTCCAAACGGTTCGGCCAGCTCTGCCTGTTCGAATACAACCCGATGACAAAGGGTATTGACAAACCTGTAGCACCCGTAGTATAATTTTCGTACGGGGTTTTCCCGGATTTTAATAGAGGATAGACAAAATGCAAATCGCCACATATGCCAAGACCGGTCGCTCGGTACAAGTTCTAGCAGTCAACCGTGGATGGGTCAAAATCCGTCAGCATGATAAAAAGGAGCTTTCCGTGCGCAGCACTGAGATTAAAAATGTACACGCGGCAGAAGAACTGCCGAAAAAGGTCGTAAAAGAGAAGAAAGAGATCGACATCAACGCTCGCAAGAATGGCGTGGTCGATTCGCTCTACCTACCTCAATACACCAGCTGCAAAGTGACGCGCAAAGACGGTACTCAAAAACGCGCTCTGGACTGCGGCGACGAGGTAGCCGCCAAGCTGCGCGCGATGGACCTCGATGACGTCTACGAATACGCCGCCAAGGTCTGCAAAACGGGCGAGAAGGGTCTGCGCGACAAGTTCGACCATCTGAATGTCGGCATGCAAAGGATGTGCTTGGGGAATATGATCCGCAAAGCTCTGCGGGGTGGCTGATGAGCACCCGCATGAGAATCCTGAGCGGGGAGTTCGAGGGTGAACTCCTCTATCAGAACGTGGTGTTCCCATTCTCGGCGATCAGGAATGAACTGGGGTTGTCAGCATCATTCGATACCTCCCATGTCCTCGCACCGCCGTCTACCTTTGAATTATTCAAGGCACTGGAGGGGGTGGTGTATGGCAACTGACGTCGAAGCAGTACAGGCAGCACTGGATTCTCGCTGGCCGACAAAAGGCAAGCACTACGTACCGTGGTGGGCATGTGGCGAGTACGCTATTAAAAACCAGACGTCGTACACCACCGAATCCGGCGTGACGGTTAAATCCGGCAAAATAGTGGGACATAAACGGCCCGATGACCCGGACGCCTACAAGATCAAGAGTCCTAAATTGGAGGCACTATGCAAAGCGTATGGGCTCGATTCCGCAATATACGAAGACGCCCCAAATGTGGGGGTAGCTACGATGAGAGTCAAGAACGCGATAAAAAAGCTATGAAAAAATGCATGATTATCATGGCGATGTCGGTAGTGGGCGCATGGATTGGCATTATCATGGCATTCGCTACCGACAAAATGGGATGGCTGTGGTACGCACTAGCCATGTTTGTGATAGCTGAAATTACCGATAGAATAGATGATAGATTACGCGCACGTGCCTGCCGGTTCGAGTAATGGAGTGGCCATTCGGGTACTTGCCGGTCACAGCGCTGCTCATCGCGGTGTTGTGGGGATTGGCATTCTACCCATGGGAGTTTGATATGATGGCAAAACCAGAACTATTCAAGATCAGTACCTATGATAACTCGGGCCACGTGTTTATCAAAGAGGGCTATTATAGCCGTGGCGAGCTAGAAGCAATGATCTTACAGCTTGAAGCTGCTAATAAGATGACTAACAAGGAGCTTTTGAATGAAAAAGCTGAATGAAGTAGAAATGATTAACAAAGAGCTTGAGCATGAAGTGAAAGTCGACATGCTGATCGATGCTCTTCTTCGCCAACTGCACGGATTCGAGCGCCTGATGGAATCACATGTGGAATGGGTAGGTGCACCGGTGGCGTACAATCTGGTGGCCGATCTGGTTAACCAGCTGAAATATTATGCGCCCGCTGCATTTAGGGACCCGAAAACGATGCTGGACCGCGAAATGTACCCAGAATCTGGTTATGATGGCCCAGTGTATGGGAGCGCTAAATGAGCAAGGGAGAGATAAGTGATTTCCAAAAAGCGTTCTTGGCGAAAGGCACCCAGTCTACTCTCTTCACTCAGAAAGAATTCGACGACGCTCTTGCGTTTGCGAAGGCAGAGATTATGGCGATGGCTATTGAGGCGTCAAAGACTGCGGTCGTCATGGAGCGAGAAGCATGTGCGCGTATCATTGCCGAGTGGGAAGGGGCGCTCGATAAAAGCAAAATGGCGAAGGCACTGCTCGAACGTATCCCGGAGCAGAGGCAATAATGGACGCCCGAGGGCTTAAGGACGAGGAACCAATGTGCAATTTATGCAGGGATACCCTGTGGGTGTGCGAGAATCACCCAACCGAACCGGCCCATGATTGCCAGTATTGCGAGGGTGCCGGAATGCCGTGCGTATGCAACCCGGGTGCTGAATTCCCACCGGGCATGACTATTATTGCGGAATTCATACCTATAGGAGATGATGACGATGGAGAACTGCAAGGCAGCTCAATTCAACCCGAAAAACGCTTGCACTGACCGCTGCAAGTGGCCCGGTGCATGCGTCAATGGTCGACTGTCGGTCGCATCAGTGATGGAGACCACCGAGGCTTACATGGCGAGCGAAGCCGAGACGCCTACTGAAGTCGAGCAGACCGAGGCTCCGACCGCTGAAGTAGTTGAAATCCCGAAGAAGAAAGCGGGCCGTCCTAAGAAGGCGACATGATGGACGTCGCAGATATCGCAGCGGCATTCATCTGGGCATCGGGAGTGATAATAGGGATAGCAATCACGGTGCTGGTAATCGGAATCGCTGCTGCGATACTTTTAACCGAGAATAGATAATGAGAGTGATACTTACAATTTTGTTCCTATGGTTCATATTCTACGGCGAGCCCGATGTACGGGACGTCGTACATGACAGGATCATGAAGGAAATGACATGCAGATAACCGGATAAAGAGGGCAGTTGGTGGAAGGAATATCCACTATATCGCGAAAGTCAGTTGACACTGGTCCCACCACATGAATTCGTGAAGCAGGTTCTCTTTATTAACGTTGAAGGAACCGAAATGATTACACTAACCCGCGAGGAAGCGCAGCAGGTGCTAGATGCGTTTAAAGTGGCGACAACGCATTTTGCAAAAGACCGGCAGGAAATATTGGCAGCAAGAGAAACCCTCCGCGCCAGACTAAGCGCACCTGAACCGGAGCCGGTGGCGTGGGGAGTCCTTAACACGCGCCCAACAGAAAGGCAGACGCTCATGATGGTCATGATTGATCAGCCGCCGCCATCAGATTTTGTAGTACCGCTCTACCTCGCCCCACCACAGCGCGAATGGCAGGGGCTGATGGATGAACTACGCCGCTTGCATGAGGTGAATGCTGAGTTGGTGGAAGCGTTGGAAGAAGCGACAGAAAAAATTGCGGATTGGGGCGCGTATGCCGGAGAATATTTTCAGAACAAATACGATTTGCAAGCCGACATTGATAAAGCCAAAGCAGCACTCGCCAAAGCCACAGGAGAGAACAATGACTGACCGAATACGCATAAAAGAATACGAACAAGCCGCAGACGAGAAGGTATCTATCGGCGGTATCAAGTGGCTACGCAAGTGGGATGTCTGTATCCAATGCGACAGTCCTGAAGAAGCGCGAGAAGTGCGTTTGTTATTTATCAAACACGCAAAGACAAAAGCATGGAATGCGCGTGATTTAACAAAATGCTTTTGTGACCATAATGAATACTGCATCAATTGTTTTCCACCAGATTTCCGTAAAGGCGGTTATTGGGAACAACAAGAGGACAAAGCCACAGGAGAGAACAATGCAGACTGACCGAGAACTATTAGAACTCGCAGCGAAGGCGGCGGGGTATGGAGTTCACTGGCTGGAAGATGAACAAGCGTTTTATGGTTATTTTCCTTCAGACATTCGCAATGATGACTACCCATGGAACCCACTCACCGACGATGGCGACGCGCTGCGGCTGGCTGTGAAGTTGTGGCTGTTGGTTGACTGCAGCGATTGTTGTGCGATGGCTTTGGATTTTGATTTTCCTGACAGAGAGTGGTGGGGTGGTGGGAAAGATGAACGTGCCGGAATAGCGCACGAAGAGTGCGACCCCTACGCAGCAACCAGACGTGCCATTGTTCGTGCAGCAGCAGAGATAGGAAAGGGGATGAAAGATGCAGACTGACCGCGAGCTATTGACTCTTGGCTTAGTACCGGCACCCACAGCCACGAAGTGATGGCGGTCCTCAATACTTGGTACGAGCACGTCAAAGCCAACTACCAGTATGGCGTGTTTGAAAATCTGACTAAAAAGATGATGCAAGAGGAGGGAAAGAATGAAGCTGATTGAATTTCCAAAGATGGCGAATCCCGAAGAAGCATTACAGGTACTGGACGACCTTAGGCGAGACATCGAACAAGGTAACATCAAAGCATTCGTCGCGGTCGGAATCTCGGACGACCATATCATGCACGGGTACTGCGGTTCTGCAAAATATACCACACGGCTGGAGATGATGGGCGCGATGATGGGTCTGCAGTATTCCTACATGGACGGATCGATGTAAGCCTGATAATACTGCAAAAGATACTTGACAGCCTATCGTACGGGTGGTATAATTTGTCTTACGGTGATTGGCACCGGACATAGACGATAGAGGATACCATGAATATCATTGACCGCATCGAAGAGAGACTCGCCGAGAATAAATCATCCGTCAAGACCTATGCCGCGTATAAATCGGCAATGGCCAAGGCAGAAGAGCTGAGCCAAAAATTCGAACAATGGAACGGCACGAATGTCGGCATGGATTATCTGGTGGTGAAGCTGCCCCTGACCGAGCGCTGGACAGTGGTGTTCAATCTGTCGGCATGGAGCGCGAAATCCAAGACCGGGACGTATCTCGGATGGTTCGCCCAAAAAGGCTTTTTCAGCATCTGATAGGAGAATAGAGATGAAAGCAAAATGGAAATTGGATGTATCGGAATCCACCCTGATGGACGGTAAAAAGGTGAACCCAGTCTGCATATACGAGGTAGACGAGAATGACCAAGAGATCGAGATGGTCTGCGAGTGCTACGAGGGTGAGTACGATGACCGCGTGGCCCGCGCCCGGCTGATCGCAGCAGCGCCGGAACTGCTGGAAATGCTATTGGAATTTGCGGATGAATATGCTCAATACTCAGATAAGGATATTGATCATGAAATAGAAATGGGCAGCGATATGTTTATACCTTACAAGAAAGCCCGCGCAATCATCGCAAAAGCCACAGGAGACGCAAAATGACATACCTTCTGGCCTTCAGGAACCCCACCGGCGGGGGTTTATTATTGATCGAAAACGACGACGGATCTCCGATGGAGTTTCATTCGATACGTGACGCGGACAAGATGGTGCTGGACCATCCGCTCGGACGCGCATGGGAGTACGAAATCTTGGAGGTCACAATATGAGCAAGCTTGATATGAACGAGACCGAATTTCTGACTGCGTGGTGCGAGCAAAAGGCGCAAAATGCAGACGTCTGGGATAAATACATGTTTGAAGCCATCATCACCCACATGCGCCGCCAGCAAAATTCAATCGATCTGATGAACGCGACCCTTAACCTTTGCCGCACGAAATTCGAGGAGATAGCCAATGAGAAGTGACTACGAATACTGCCGCTGCGGCGACTGCGGGTCAATCTTCGAATCCGACCAAGTGCCGACCGGGCGTGACCCGTACCATTCCGGCGAAATTCTGGCCTACTGCTCGGACTGCGGAACGGTCGATGATTTCGAAGCCCTGAACCTGATCAAGGTATACGACGAGCCCAATAAGGCATGGATCGCGTATTTTGCGAATCGGGAAGGCGACCAAGCGTCAGGGTTCAAGGTCGGTCGGACCGAAGAAGACGCCGTGCGAGCCCTGAAATCCGCATTCTTATTGCCGGAGGAATAATGAAAGTTGTCCTGAACCGCTCCCCAAGCCAGACCTTACTGCAAATCGGAAACTTGCATAACCTGATCCTCGAAATCAGCGAAAGACCGCTACCCAACAGGCTCCGGATGCCGCGATTCACCTGCAGGTTCAGATACACGGAGGTAAAACACGAGGGGGCGCTGCTCGTTGAATACGGCGAAGGTAGGATTATCGAAGAGGCGATAGAAGACTACTGTAACAAAATCAGCAACAAAACACTCGTGGTAAACGCGATGAACTCCCACAGGTTAGAATTTGACACGGTGGACGTGATTCCGGGTACAAATGACTACACCAGCATGATCGAACCGGAGCCCGAGAGAGCTTTTCTAACCCCGGTCAGCTACTAATATAGCTACCTACCCCCGAAAACGCAAGGAAAGTACCAAGGAGCCAGCCGGATGAGTATGAGGAAGCCTGAGCAAGCATTGTGGGACAAGATTCGGAACGCGATGGGGGCCGGATGGCGGGCGGATCGAGTCGAGAACAAAATACTGCAGGGCATGCCGGACGTGTACTTTGGGATTTCGCCACAGCTGGTCGGGTGGTTGGAACTCAAGGTGGTGCCTCTGATGCCGACCAAAGAGCAAACGAAAGTCCGCATCCCGCACTACACGGCGTTCCAAGCGAACTGGCACTGGACACACCGGGACTTCGGCACCCGGTCGTGGATAGTCATTCAATGCGGGCCGGAGCTGTTCGTGTTCGCGTCCCGACTGGCGCTGGCGCTCTACGAAGGAATGTCACCCAGCGAATTCAGAAGGTCCGCTATCGTAGTGGATATGGAAAAGCTGGACCGACTAAGGATAGTTGACGCGCTACTTCAGGCAAGGTAAAATCGAATCACTCCCCACCCCGGGAGTACCGCGATGAAGGTCTTGTTGCGGTGCAGCATCACCTCAAAGAATTCTGTATCCGGCGTATCCGGTCCAGAATACCCCGATGGAACACCCCATGGAACACCCTCTCCCAGTCGAAAAAACGGGGTTCTGTATCCGTTGTATCCGCACACGTGAGAGTCATTGTCCTGTCGCAAGCTTGCGACACAGAACTTCCAGACGACGGAACGGCGGATACAACGGATACAAACAATTTGGGATTCTCTCGCCCCCGCGTGGGAATTCGCGCTTGGAGTTAGTGGTCACTAACTTCCTGTATCCGTTAGCAGACTGATAATACGGATACAACGGATACAAAATCGTTATCAGAGTGGCAAGCTTTATAAGTTCCGTGAATTGTTGCAGCGCAGCATTATAAGTCTCGTGAATGATTGTTCCACATGCCGGATACACTTAAGTATAGAATTGACAATACCGAGTGTTCAGTGATCTAATTCGCTCTATGGCTAAATATGAACTCATCACGATCGACGAGTTGGGTGCCGAAACCGTTCAGTATCATGAGGAACGCGCCGGTGTGACACTCGCTGCTCTCATCGCGGACATCGTGGCCGCTCGCGCCAACATCGCTGAGAGCGACTCGTCCAAAAATCCCACATCTACCGCTTGTAACGACCCCACCATCACTGCCGAAGGTCCTCTGAAGAAGCGCGAGGAGACCCGAGCATGGATGATGCTGCAGATTTTGTCTGAATTTCGCGGCACGAACGAGGACGGCGAAAGGCGCTTTTCCATTAGTGCCGGGTACAATAAGGTTGGTGTCACTGCGATGACCGTCACACACTGGCGCAAAACCTACCCGCTGTTCGGCTCCATCTGTGACTCGGTTCAGGCCGAAATGGTCGACTCGATCCGGGAAGAAGCTTATCGCCGCGCGGTGGTGGGCCATAACGAGCCGTTGGTGCACCAAGGTTACAAAACGGGTGATTCAGTCAAGAAATTCTCCGACACCCTTTTGCAGTTCACCCTGATGGGCTACGACGCCAAATTCCGCAAGCAAGACATCAACATGAACCACTCCGGGTCTGTTGAAACCAATGTCAACATAGAGGGCCTCCGTGATCGACTCGCCGAACGTCTCAAGGCGAAAGCCAAAGCGGAAAGCTCAGACGATAATTGACCCGTCCAATCTGGACGAGTTCGTATCGGAGCTGACCGACCAAGAAGCCATCGAGCTTTTTTACGATTGGCAGACTTGGGGCCGCGCCAACCAGCAGGTGCCGACTGATAAAGACTGGTGGACCATCTGGCTCATTCTGGCCGGTCGTGGCTGGGGCAAAACCCGGTGTGGTGCCGAGTTCGTGCGTTATCACGTTGAAAATAATTTGGCCGGTCGAATCGCGTTGATTGCCGAGGACGCGGGTGACGCGCGAGATGTTATGATTGAGGGTGAGTCAGGCATTCTGGCGATTTCCCACCCTTCGATGAAGCCGCATTTCGTGCCATCGAAACGTAGACTTGAGTGGCCTAATGGAGCTATCGCAACCATCTATTCCGACGTCGATCCTGAAGCGCTACGTGGACCCCAGCACGACCTTTTCTGGTGCGATGAGCTTGCAAAATACAAGAACTCGGAGGCTGTGTGGTCTAACCTCATGTTCGGTCTACGACTTGGACAAAAGCCCCGAGGATGTGTTACGACTACTCCTAAGCCGATCCCCATCATACGAAAACTCGTCGACGATCAGCGGGTGCTCGTCACTACCGGTACGACTCACGAAAATTTCGGCAATCTTGCGCCCACATTTCGCGACGAAATCATCTCCGAATACGAAGGCACTCGCCTCGGTCGACAAGAGCTTTACGCAGAACTTATCGATCCGGAAGACTACGGCATCGTAAAACGCGAGTGGTTCCGGCTGTGGCCCGCCGAGAAGCCCCTGCCCGAGTTCATTTACATCCTGCAGTCGTACGACCCGGCCTACACCGACAAAACGATCAACGACCCCACTGCATGCTCGGTCTGGGGCGTCTTTCGCCCGTCGGACGACAAGCCCATGTCGGTCATGCTCATCGATTGCTTTGAGGAGTTCATGATCTACCCCGACCTCAAGCGCAAAATGATGGAGGAGTATGAGTCCGTCTACGGTGATCCCGGCAAGCGAGTCGACCAAATCCTTGTGGAGGAAAAGGCGTCAGGACTCTCACTCATCCAGGATTTGCAACGCGCCCAGCTACCCGTCCGAGGGTACAACCCGGGACGCGCTGACAAAACCCAGCGACTCGCCATCATCGCCAACATCATCGAACGTGGTCGAGTTTACGTGCCGGAGTCGACGTTAAAGCGTGGTCAGCCTCGGGACTGGGCCGACAAGCTCGTTACACAAATTTGCAGCTTCCCAGAGAGCGAAAGGGATGATTTAATAGACACCACGTCGCAAGCCCTGCGTCTGCTCCGCGACATGGGACTTATTAACATCGACCCGGTGCCGAACGACGACGATTTGTACGACGTACCTCCCGATCGCACCAATCCTTACGCGGTTTAAGCCATGCCGACTAAAGACAAGCAGGAATTTCGTGCTACACCCCGCGCACCGGTCAAAGGCGCGATCGCGGATGCGTTTAGTGATCTACACACCAACTACCTGCGCAAGCAGTTCGGGTTCGACAACCCGGTGACTGAAGCGATCTCCGAGTTCCTCGGTATCCCCGCTTTTGCGAAGATGATGGACAACCTGTCATATGGCGAGTCACCATTCAAGGGTAAGGGTGAGACTTTACAGCTCAAGCCTTGGGCAGTTGAGGGTTTAGCGTCACTGCCCGCCGGTGCAGCTGCAGAAACCGGCCTTCGATTAGTGCGCAACCTTCCTGCTGCCATCAAGCATGGCGCGACCGAATTTGCAAAGTCAGCCGGTGGTGCGGGTGCTCGATCGCATGTAATTCGTACAAAAGGTTCGCAGACTCTGCCGAATTTTTTTGAGCGGACGTTGCAAGACATGAAGCGCAAGACGCACATGGGTCATGACCCTGATAAAGCGTTACTGATTTATGGGCAAAAAATCGCTGACGCTATCGCTCAGGGTCAACTTAATGAAACTGGTATAGAATCTGCCGAGCGCGTATTGAATGAAATACGCAAGCAAGACGCCATCAACAAATGGATTGAAGGCCCGCTTACTAAGTACATCAAGCGTGACATGGGTACTCCTGAAGACCCAGTGCGCAAGCTGGCAGAGGAAGGCATCGTTCACACTGATCTACCACCGAGTTATGATCGCGTGGTTCCACAAATTGAGACCGAGCGACGCAAGGCAGGCTTTTCTGGTCTAGGTGAAGCAGATTCACCAGCAGCTCGCAGGTTTGAAAATCTTGCCGATGAGTCGGCAGGTATTCCTATTCGAGCTGGTGCTGAGGGTGCGGAAGATTACAGATTTTTGATTGGCGGCGAGCCCCCCACTTGGTTTAAAAATCTACCCGAAGACACACCTGTATATATCCCAACTGTTTATCCTTCGGATATGAGGTTAGATTTGGTGGTAGATGCCCTTGAAAACGCGGTAGAATCTGGTGCCATTCGTCCCGATCAGTTATCCAAGGTTTCGATGTCGGATGCAGTGAAACTCGCATTTGAACTCGAACAGCGCAAAGTTGCTCAAGAAGTCGAGCGCATGAAGCAACATTTCCCGCTGCACAAACAATACCAGTCGGGTTTCCACTGGGTGGAACTCAAGGCAAATCCTGCTAAAACGCCTGATGAGCTAGAATCCACTGCCCGCAAGAAATATGATGAGTACATCGGTCAGGGTATGAAGGAAAAAGACGCCCTTGAGATGGCCAACGCCTATCATCAAGAAGGACTGACCGAAGCCGCACTGAAGCGCGAAGGCGAGGCGATGAGCCACTGCGTAGGCGGCTATTGCGAGCCCGTGATGAGCGGCTCCACTCGCGTGTTCTCGCTACGTGATCCTAAAGGCAAGTCCCATGTGACAGTCGAAGCCACAAAACCCACCGTTGATGATGTGTACGATGACATTCGGTATAATCTGTCTGAGTCTTTAGAGCGCGACCCGACACCCGATGAACTTCAGCAGGCGCTCGATGATTATACCGCCAATTCGCCGTGGAGCATCGAGCAGATCAAGGGTAAAGGAAATGTCGCGCCCATCGAAGATTATCAGCCCTACGTCGCGGATTTTGTGCGATCCAGCCCATGGGGCCCTTCTATCGGCGATTTTCAGAATACTGACCTGATAAAAGTAGGTAATCAGTATCTTCGTCGACGGGAATTCGGTGACATTCTGAAGCAAACAGGATACGAGGAACCTGATTTTAACCAAGTACCGCGTGGCATTTCGTGGATTGATCAGTTGATGTACAAAAACCCAGACACTTTAACGGAAGCTGATCGCGAATTGCTTCGTTCTATCCGTGAATTTCAGCCGCCCGAGTACAAGCGTGGCGGCGCAGTCAAATTCGCGGATGGTGGTTTAGCGTCAGTCCGCGCACATTATTTCGGCAGTTAACAAGAGGATTTAGTGATGGATCAGCCATTTCCGCAGCCCCAGATGGGTTTGCCCGAAGGACCTGAAGATGATGAAGGTCTGATCGTCGACATCGATTTTGAGGAAGACGAGATTGAGGAGCTGCCTGATGGTTCGGCGATTGTAAAGCTCGATAATGGTCCATTAGAGGACAGCGGTTTTTACTCGAACTTGGCTGAGAAGATGCCGGAAAACGTCTTGCAGACGATGGCGTCCAATATGTTGCAGCTGATCGAGAAGGACAAGCAAGCACGATCAAAGCGCGATGAGCAATACGAGGAAGGCATTCGCCGCACGGGTCTGGGCAACGACGCGCCGGGTGGCGCTACATTCACGGGTGCATCCAAAGTCGTGCACCCTGCGATGGCCGAAGCCTGTATTGACTTCATGTCTCGCGCTATTAAAGAACTGTTCCCGCCCGATGGTCCGGTCAAGACCAATATCATAGGCGAAGCTGATGATGAGAGAATGCGCATCGCCGAGCGCAAGCGCGACTGGATGAATTGGCAGCTGACCGACCAGATCGAAGAGTTTCGCGATGAGATGGAGCAAATGCTCACGCAGCTACCACTCGGCGGCTCGCAGTACATGAAAATCTGGTATGACACTCAGAAGAAGCGCCCATGCGCGGAGTTCATACCGATTGACAATATGATCATCCCGTTCTCTGCTGCTAATTTCTACACCGCGCAGCGGGCGGCAGAAATGCAGGACATCACACAGCAGGAATTCGAGCGTCGTATTCGTGTTGGTCTTTACCGCGATGTGTCAGTCATTCGCGCCACGATGGAGCCGGAGCCCACAAAGCCCGAGAAGGCGAATCAGAAGGTCGAGGGTAAACAACCCGACGAGAATCCGGACGGTCTGCGTCGCGTGTATCACGTCTACGTTATGATGGAAGAAGACGAAGACGAGATCACCAAAGGCCAGCTCGCACCTTACGTTATGATGATTGATGAGGTGGATAACACCGTCGTGGGTCTTTATCGTAACTGGGAAGAAGATGACGAAACGATGACCAAGCTTGATGATATCATCGAGTTCAAATTCATCCCATGGCGCGGTGCCCTCGCGATTGGTCTGCCACATCTAATCGGCGGTCTCGCTGCAGCACTGACCGGTTCTCTCCGTGCACTTCTGGATTCCGCGCATATCAACAACGCGGCCACGATGCTCAAGCTTAAAGGCGCGAAGATTTCGGGCCAGAGCCAACAGGTCGAAGTCACACAGGTGGCCGAGATCGAGGGTGCACCGGGTGTAGACGATATTCGCAAGATCGCGATGCCGATGCCGTTCAATCCACCAAGCCCGGTTTTGTTCCAGCTTCTGGGGTGGTTGAGTGATGCCGCGAAAGGCGTGGTCACTACTTCGGAAGAAAAGATCGCAGACGTGACGTCTAATGCTCCAGTCGGAACCACACAGGCGCTTATTGAACAGGGCGCAGTGGTCTACTCCAGCATCCACGCACGTCTGCACCACGCGCAAGGCCGACTGCTCAAGATTTTGGGCCGCATCAATCGTTGGTATCTGGACGACATGCGCCGCACCGATGTGGTCGAAGAACTCGATGTTACACGTGAGGACTTCGCGCGATCCACCGACATCATTCCGGTCAGTGATCCGCACATCTTCTCTGAAACTCAGCGCATGGCCCAGAATCAGGCCATTATTGCACTCGACAAGGCTTACCCGGGCGTTATGGACCCGCAAGCGATCGTCAAGCGCACTCTGAAGCAGATGAAGGTGCCGAACATCAAAGAATTGATGCCGCGCTCGCCTGATCCGGTAGAACTTAATGCCGCTGAAGAGAACGTGTCGATGTCTCTGGGTCGTCCGGCTTTTGCTTACCCACACCAAGACCACCTCGCGCACCTGCAGACACTGCTCGACTACGCGAAGAACCCGCTTTATGGTTCAAATCCGATCATTGCACCTATTTACATGCCGCTTGCGATTGAGCATGCGAAGCAGCATTTGGTGCTCTGGTATTCACAGGCCATGAAAGATTATGTGCAGCAGTCGCTCGGTGGCGATGCAGTTGAGGATTATGCACAAGACAAAGTTATTATGGCGCAGGTCGACAAGCTGTTCGCGTTGTCTTCGCAGCACGTGACCATGGACGCGGAGCAGATATTCAGCAAAGTATTGCCGGTGCTGCAGCACATGGCCCAGCAAGCCGCTCAGTATCGTCCGCAACCGCCGATGGAACCGGCAGACAAGGTGCTTCTCGATACTTCGATGGCCGAGACTCAGCGTCGCGCCAAGCGTGATGAGATGGAAATGGACCTCAAGGCCCGTGTCCATGAAGACGAGATGATGAAGGATATTAAAGAGCAGCAGATCAAAGTAGCTCTGAATTCGGTCGACAATCTGACCGATGAACGTATTAAATCCGCAGAAATTTCCCACAATGCTGCTGAATTGCAGCACGAGCAGGAGAAGACTGCACTTTCCGTGCTCCAAGCAGCACAAGATAACCTAGGAGGCCAAGATGGCACAGAACAGTGATCAAGCTCAACAGAGCGCTGCAGTACCGCAGCATAAACGACTGGCTCAGGACACCCCGAACACCGGCACCAAAGTGCCTGAAGGTGGTATCCCCGGCCCGGCACCCTCGCGCCCGATTAACTACTGATCATGGTAGAAATCGAGCAACTCATCGCTTTGGTGAAAAAGCGTAGAGCCGAGATTGCAGAATCTTTAGGGGACGGTCACGCGTCCTCTTTTGATGCCTACAAATTACTTGTAGGCCAGCGTCAGGGGCTTCAAATCGCCCTTGATATTCTTGATGACCTTTTGAGAGAAAAGGATACTGATGATGAGTCGTAAAGACCCTGAATTGCGTAGGCAATATCAGCAAAATTACGTCTCTCATAATAAAGAACGTATATCTGCTCAAAAGAAAAAATACAGATTGGTCAATGCGGACAAACTGCGCGAAACACGTCGTTTAAAGAGACTTGAGAGTCCTTTGATAAATGTAAGAGAAGCAGTTAAATTAGCGTTGCGTAGGAAAGGTGGTGATATCACCTCTGAATATGTGATGGGTCTGTGGATATCACAGAAAGGGTTATGTTCTTTATCCGGAATTCCTATGACTTGGGGTTCTAACGGTAACATAACTACTCCCCCCACTAGTTTTTCGATCGATAGGGTGGACCAGACTATCGGTTATTTTGTGGGCAATGTAAGGCTGGTTTGTCATGCGGTTAACTCTTTTAGAGGTTCAATGACTGATCAAGAAATGCTTTATTTTGCTAAAAATCTGGTCAACAACATGACAGCCTGTAATAAGGCAGTCGAGATAGTTAAGGAGTATGTATGAGTGATTCGAAAGAATTACGAGAAGCGTTTCCTGAGGTGGACCCCGGTGCAGTACCAGTAGGCGGCAGGATTCTTGTGCAGTGGCGTCAAACTCGCAAGACTGTCACACAAGCTGGTATCGTAATCGTCGAAGAGACGAAGGAAACTGAAAAGTGGAACAATCAGGTGGCGAAAGTCATCGCAGTAGGTCCACTCGCTTTCAAGCATCGCGACACCATGCAGCCTTGGCCCGAAGGTAATTGGGTTGAGGTCGGTGACTACGTTCGTATGCCCAAATGGGGCGGCGACCGTTGGGAAGTGCCAATCTCGGATGACGAGACTGCACTATTTTCGATTTTCAACGATAACGAGGTGATTGCTAAAGTCACTGGTGACCCGTTGAAAGTCAAAGCGTTCTTGTAAGGAGTGACTATGACGCCTACTGATAAGCTGGAGATGCAGGTCGCCGAGGATTTAGACGGTTCCGCTACCGTCACCTTGGACGAAGAGCTGCTAAAGAATGACGATGATAATGTCAACGATGATCCCGCACCCCCCAAAGGTCGGGCTGAAGACGATGACGATGATGATGCAAAACACGCGGCAGCTGATGAAGCTGAAGCCCGGGCAGGTGGCCGGACCGAGGAGGAGCGCGAAGCTATCCGTGCTGCTCGCCGTGAGGAGCGAAAGCTCAAGAAGCAGATTCACAAAGAGAAGGTGCGCGAAAGCAACCACCTGATCGATTCTCTGCGGAAGCAAAATTCAGAGCTGGCCGAGCGTCTGGCAGTCTTGGAGAAAAAGTCGGTCGGTGCCGATATGGCCCGTCTGGACAAGTCCATCGAAGATGCTCAGCTCAAAATGCAGTACGCCAAGCAAAAGATGGCTGAGGCCACCTCTTCCATGGATGGTGAATCGCTGATCGCCGCCCAAGAGATGTGGTATGAGGCTCGTCGCCAGATGGAGTCTCTGGAAGCGGTCAAGAAAAAGGCCGTAGCCGAGCCCCGTCAACAGCCAGTACCTAATGGTAATGACCTTCGGATGCAGCGAAAGGCGGCGGCTTGGATGGAGCGAAATGATTGGTACGACCCCGAGGGCAAGGACATGGACTCGGCAGTCGCGACCAAGATTGATGAAGCGCTTTCGGCTGAAGGGTGGGACCCGACGACTGATGATTATTGGGAGGAACTCGACGAGCGCTTGACAAAGTATTTACCACACAGGTATAATCGTGGCACTGAAACTAACAGTCGTTCGTCCGGCAAACCACCGCCGCGTTCGATACAAACGGGTTCAGGGCGCGAAGCTTCGGGCACTACAACTCGACCGGGTGAATACAAATTAGACCCCGAGAGAGTCAAAGCCATTAAGGAAGCTGGCATGTGGGATGACCCCGCAGCGCGCCAAAAAATGATCCGTAAGTTTATCGAATATGACCGAGCACAAGGGAGGCAGAAATGAAGGACGACCGACTGAAAAAGAACAACATCGCAGGTGGACGTGAATCTCGCGCAGCGCAAGATACTAGACGTTCATCCGCTGATGATGCATTAGCAAGCAGCGAAGAGCGTCGTAAGATGTTCCGCAACGAGTGGTTACAAGAGGCGCTGCCCACTCCCCCAGCAATTCCGGGGTACCATCTGTGCTGGCTTTCAACAACTAACGCTTACGATCCGATTCACAAGCGCATTCGATTGGGCTATGAGCCTGTAAAAGCCGAGGAATTACCGGGCTTTGAGACCTACAAGGTCAAATCGGGCGAGTTGACAGGGTTCGTTGCTTGCAATGAAATGGTGTTGTACAAGATGCCTGAGGAAATGTATCAAGACCTCATGGCTGAAGTGCACCACTACGCTCCTCAAGAAGAACAGGATAAAATCCGCGTTCAAGTTGAGCAGCTCCAATCAGTGCGTGACAGCAACAATCGGCGTTTGGGTAGTGTTGAGGGCGACGGCCTGAGCCAACTTAATCAACACGTTGCCGCTCCCACTTTCGAGTGACGCGGTACTTTATTTAGGAGTACCAAATGTCCGCTACTAGCGCACCTTTCGGTCTGCGTCCGGCGTTCCACCCTTCGGGTCTGGATCGCGCTCAGGCGCTGGCTAATGGCATCGCTTCCGCCTATGGCAGCGATATCCTCAAAGGTCAGCCAGTCAAATATGTGACTGGCGGTACCATTCAACCCGCAGCAGCTGGCGATGCTTTCGCTGGCGCGTTTGATGGTGTTGAGTGGACCGATACCACTGGCCGTCGTCGCGTTTCCAATTACTGGCCCGCAAATACCGCGTACCAGACTGGTTCGTGCGTCGCCTATTTCTACAACGATCCTCTGATCGTGTATGAAATCCAAGCTGATGGTTCGGTTGCCCAATCCGCAATCGGCGATGAGGCTGATCTGTCCAACACCACCGCAGGTTCGAATGTCACTGGTCTTTCCCAGTGCACTTTGTCTTCGACTCTGGCCGGTGCTGGCAACAGCGCTCAAATGCGCATCGTAGATATTGCACCGTATCCCGGCAACACTTGGGGTGATGCGTACACTATCGTCCGTGTAACCATTAACGAGGCGCAGTTCCAAGCGTCCGTTAACGCGATCTAAGGAGGGCGTGAACCATGGCAGCCCCAATGAGAAGTACCGACTTTCGGAGTATTGTTGAGCCAATCCTCAATGAATGCTTCGATGGCGTCTACGACCAACGTGCCGACGAGTGGTCACGCGTTTTCCGCGAGCAGAACGGCATTCCCCGTAACTACCACGAAGAACCGGTCCTGTACGGCTTCGGTGTAGCCCCTGAACTGCCTGATGGTACTCCGGTAACCTATCAGCAGGGCGGTGTGCTGTTCCTGAAGCGCTACGTGTACAAGGTCTATGGTCTGGCATTCGCCCTGACCAAAGTTCTGGTGGAAGATGGCGATCACATCCGTATCGGCCAGACCTACGCCAAGCATCTGGCGCAGTCGCTGATCGAGACGAAAGAAACACTGTCGGCCAACGTTCTGAACTACGCTTTCAACTCGGCATTCCCGGGCGGTGACGGCGTTCAGCTGAACTCGGCTTCGCACCCGATCGTCAATGGTACCGCGTCGAACCTGCTGTCGACGGCAGCTAACCTGTCCCAGACTTCTCTGGAGCAGATGCTGATTCAAATCCGTCAGGCAGTGGACAACAACGGTAAGAAAATCCGTTTGGTTCCGAAGCAACTGGTCGTCGCACCGGGCAACGTGTTCCAAGCTGAAGTTCTGCTGAAGTCGGTTCTCCGTGCTGGTACCGCAAACAACGACATCAACCCGATCAAATCGATCGGTCTGCTGGATCAGGGCGCGACAGTAATGTCCCGTCTGACTTCCGCGACCGCATGGTGGGTTCAGACCGATGCACCTGAAGGCATGAAGCTGATGATGCGTCGTCGTCTGGAGAAGACCATGGAAGGCGATTTCGAAACTGACTCGATGCGCTACAAGGCCACCGAGCGTTACGACGTCGGCTTCACCGATTGGCGCGCAATGTACGGCACCCCGGGCGTTTAAACCAAGTGGGGGCTTCGGCCCCCGTTATAGGAGATTCAAATGGAACAAACCTATATTGGTTCTGCGCTTCGTACGGGTTCCGACTCGCTGACGAATTCGGTTGATGGTGGTGATGTAGTAGTGTCTCAGGCAGTGACGGTAACTTCGATTGCCGCAGGTACCGCAGTTGTTGGTTCGGTTACTCTTCCTGCGAATTCTCAAATCATCGAGATTTACGCAGACAAGATCGTCAACTGGGTCGTCGGTGGTGGTACTGCTACTGCACTGAATGTGTCGGTCGGTTCTACCTCTGGCGGTTCGCAGTACATGGATGCTACTGACATGGCATCTGTTGCTCGCACTGCAGGTACACTGACCGTGGCTGATGTAGCCGCAATGGCCAACATCGGCAACAACACTACTGTGTATTGCACTGTTGATCCTAACGGCACCGTGTCGACTACTCAAGCGCAGATCAAATTCACCATCATATACGCCCAAAAGGCGTGAGGAGAGTAGATCATGGCTGAGTTTAAACCAATGGTCAAAATGATGACCACTGAGCCTTCGGTTGTACTGAAGCTCAAAAAAGGCGGTCCTGTCAAGAAGATGGACGGCGGCGTCATGGGTGCATTGGCCAATGCACCGGCAGCGGGTGGTCCCGCGATGCCCGCTTCCAGCACTGCCCGTCGCATGGCAGCTCGCAAGGGTCGCAAGATGGCCGCTCCTATGAGTGGTCCTATGATTCCTCCGCCTCGGATGAAGGAAGGCGGCGAAACCCCTAAGATGCATGCTAAAGAGATGAAGCAAATCTCGAATCTCGAAAAAGAGATGAAGCACCACGCATCCAAGAAGGCATCAGTAGCTCACAAAGGTCTGAAGACTGGCGGCGTAGTAAGCGGTCAGGGCGGCTATAAGACCGGCGGTGTTGTGAATGGTCAGGGTGGTTTCAAGAAGGGCGGTATGGCAAAAAAGCATTTTGCTACGGGGGGAAAAGTTGATTCGGGCGCTCCCGTAGCTATGCCCAAAAAGCCAGCGTCAGCACCAGTCAGAATCGACCGCTTAGCGGGCACATTCCGAAATGGCGGTGACGTAAATAAGCCTGCCAAAAAGTGCTAAGATAGACGGGGGCTTCGGCCCCTGTCTTTTTGGAGTATCCGATGCCTGCCACCGCAAACACCCAGACTTTATTCGATGGCGAACGCACGGCCATCATGAAGTTTGATTTTATTACTACTGATACTACCGGCGAGACTCTGGTGGTAAAGGTTGACCCTGCTAGTCTTTCAGCTTCCGCATCCGGTCTTCCGTGCACTAATGTGTCATTGCTCAAGATCACCGGCCTTACACACGGTCTTGAGGTGCGAATGTTTTGGGAGACTGACAGCACACCGATCATCATTGAGACCTTACCTCCTGAGACTCAGTATATTCAGGACTACACGTTGATCGGCGGTTTGACTACTGTAAACTTGACTGGTACTACCGGTCGCATTTTATTTTCTACTCAAGACACTGGTGCAAATGATACTTATACCGTGATTCTTGAGATGCAGAAGTATTATTCATAAGGCGTTCTATGGGTACCTATTCTTCAGCTACTCGTCAAGGTGCATACGAACCATTTGATTTACAAGTCGCTCGTGGCCAAGTAGATGGTCATAGCACGGTAAATATCTATGGTTATCAGCCTTCGGTAGGTACCACTTTCATTCCTGTGTGGGAAAACGCTACCGCATACACATTTCCTACTGTAGCTTCAATTATGAATGTTACCGGGACCGATGCAGATACTGCAAAGATTCTGGTGATCGGTTTGGACGCCAATTATGCTTTGATTTCGGAGACTGTTACCCTGAATGGTACTACGCCTGTACCAACGGTCAATTCGTATTTTCGAATCAACAGCATGCAGGTGACATCCGGCAATCCTGCAGCTACGGTAACATTGACCAATGGTAGCGGTACGGTTTATGCCAAGATAAATTCCGGTGTTGGCCGCACACAAGGGGCAATTTATACTGTACCTGCCGGTTACACTTATTACCTGCAGCGAGTGAATATTTATACATCACTCAATGGTAATGATTATGTGACCTATCAGAATAAAACAATCAGTTCCAGTGGTGTAGTGCAGGTCACTCAGCAAGCACCATTTGCAGTATCTTATGAAGCAATACGCATTATGCCTAGGCCGATACCCGAGAAAACGGATATTCAGTTGATGTGCAAGGTACAAAGCGGAACAGGCGCTATAGCTGTTGCCCAAGAAGGTTATCTGATCAAGAATCCGGACTAACATGCCAGCTAAATCTAAAGCACAATTCCGTTTGATGAAGGCGATCGAAAGTGACCCTAAGATCGCGAAGAAATTCGGAATGTCGCGCCAAGCTGCCGCTGAATACACGGATTCCAATGTCGCTAAAAAGTCGTATTCAAAGCTCCCAGAACGCATGAAAGAAGGTGGTCCGGCCCTGTCAGTAGGGCGGGGTGAGAAGCTCCCGGTATCTAAGGGTGCGGGCCTCACTGCCAAAGGACGCGCGAAGTATAATCGTGAGACTGGTAGCGATCTCAAAGCACCACAGCCACAGGGTGGCAAACGTCGCGATTCTTTTTGTGCTCGCATGGAGCCGGTGGCTAAAAAGTCGGATACTGGCTCTCGTGCGAGGGCTTCGATGAAACGCTGGAATTGCCCCGGCTGGTAAGAGGATTTAATGGACACTTCAGGCACCGTAGGACTTACCCGCATATCGGTTCAGGACATGATCGATGATGGTGCTCGTAATTGTGACAAATTGGCCGAGGAGTTAACGGTCGAGCAGGTACAATCTGCTAAACGTTTTTTGTACTATTCTTTGTCTGACCTTGTTAACATCGGTATCCAATATTGGTGTATCAACAAGAAAGTATACGGTCTCAAACCCGAACAGAATGTCTATTATCTGCCAGTAGGCGGGGTTGACACTCTGAATGTTCTTTATCGAACTATGAATCGCCCCACCGGTGACTACTCATCATCTGCTGGCGGCGTTGTAGCCAACGTTTATGACGGCGACATCAGTACCTATTGTCAACAATCGTCAGCAAACGGTAACATCTCGGTGTTTTATGGAACAGATAACCCGATTTATGCTGGCAGTATTGGTATTCTACCTTATGTTTCTGGCGGCGGAACAGCTACTTGGTCGATAATTTATGAATATTCGACCGATGGTCTGACATGGAATACATTGGACGATCTGGGCACGATAGTCGTTCAAGATAATGAATGGATATGGACTGATATCGATCCGGGCCAGTCTGTAATGTACTACAGGGTACGAGCATATAATGGCACTACCCTTGCTTTGCGTGAATTGTATATTGGAAATAATGCTCGTGAAGTCCCGATGGCCCGTTTGAATCGTGACGATTTCACGAATCTGCCCAACAAGGATTTCACTGCTAATCAGCCATATCAATTTTGGATCAATCGAACCATTCCACAGGTGGAGATTAATCTCTGGCCTACCCCCTCGGACCCATTCGTACAGATGACGGTGTGGTATTCGAGGCAGATTCAGGACGTCGGACAACTTTCGGGCGAGCTTGAAATACCTCAGAGATGGTATCTGGCGATTCAAGCAATACTTTCTTACCGTATGTCGTTAATTTTACCCCGGGTCGACAAGGATCGAATATTGCTTCTGAAAGCCGAAGCTGCTGAATGCTTAAATCGAGCCGAGCAAGAAGAACGCGACAAGTCCCCCATTTATTTCGCACCGAATATTTCGGTATACACAAGGTAGTCATGCCAAGGTTCTTAGACACTACCGGATATTCATCGATTGCCATCGCGGTATGCGACAGGTGCAAGATGAAGCGTCCTTTGGTGTCTTTGGGGCCTGATGCGAATTTCCCGGGTCTTCGAGTGTGTGATCAGGGGTGCCGAGATGAGTTCGACCCCTATCGATTGCCCGCCAGAAAGACCGAAAGAATCAATCTGAGGTTCCCGCGACCCGATGTGAGTGTGGCTGATAACCCTGTGGGTATTACTACGAATAGTCCGAATAATTTCGTGTTATCTCCGGAACAGAACACTGCCACTCCTGAGAATAACGGAAACCTCGATAACCTGAGTCAGAGTCCATAATGGCAAACGTACAGATTACTCAGCTACCTGCCGCTGGTCCGATAACGGGCACGGAGTCGGTTCCAATCGTTCAGAACGGCGTCACAGTACGCACGACTACTGGCGCGATATCTGCTTCGCCTTCTCAGAACCAGACTTTCATCACTCTGAATAATGAGCCGACCCTTCCGAACAGTCGGTATTTGTCGACGGGCACCGGTCTGGGTCTGGTAGATGGTGGAGCACAATCCTACTACCGTCTGACACTAAACGCCGCATCTGGATCGCTAGAAACCGCATCTACTGGTATTATTGCGAAAAACGCGAGCAATACGGTAGTGGCTAGAACGATTACTGCTGGTACTTCCGGCATATCAATTGCCGACGGAGATGGTGTCTCGGGTAATCCGACGGTATCTCTGAGCGGCCTTCCGCTGGCTTTGGCTACTTATGGTGGTACTGGTATTCTCGCGGTCAACGGAGGTACTTCTCTTGGCGGCGTGAGTATACTTGGAACTGCTAATGAGATCGATGTAGCGAATGGTAATGGCGTCGGAAACCCCACAATAGGTATCTCGGACAATCCGATACTGCCCGGAACTGCTGCGATGACAGTTCCGAAGGGTACTACTGCACAGCGTCCGGTAGGCACCAATGGCCAACTTCGTTATAATGAAGACGATAATGCATTCGAGGCATACGCGAATGGTAATTGGACCGCTTTTGGTCAGGGCGTAAATTCTTTCAGCGCCGGTTCTACCGGTCTGACCCCGGCGATTCCGACATTCGGCAATGTCTCATTGTCCGGCACTCTAAACGCTGCGCATGGCGGTACCGGAACGACCTCTTACGCGGTCGGTGATACGCTCTACGCGTCGGGCACCACTACATTATCCAAGCTTACGATTGGTACAAACGGCTTCGTAATGTTGTCGAACGGTTCGGCCCCTGTTTGGTCGGACCCGACATCGCTGTCGGTCGGTACCGCAAATAACATCGCGTCGGGCCTGACTAACCAGATTTTATATCAATCCGGTCCGGGGACTACCGCTTTTGCCGCCGCGCCGACCATTGCGGGCACCGTTTTACAATGGAACGGAACGACTTTCACATGGGTCGCGGTATCTGGTGTTGGTACTGTAACTTCGGTCGACGCTTCGGGTGGCACTACTGGCATGACTTTCAGTGGTGGCCCAGTCACTGCTGCTGGTACCCTTACTCTGGCCGGAACCCTGATCACCAGCAATGGCGGTACTGGCTTGACCAGTTATACTGCCGGTGATCTTTTGTATTATTCAACCGGTACTGCGCTGTCCAAGCTTGGTATTGGAACCAGTTCTTTTATCATGACGTCTTCCGGATCGGCCCCTCAATGGTCGAACCCGTCGGGCGTCGCGGTAGGTACGGCTACCAATTTGGCGGCTGGGACCGCAAACCAGATACCCTACCAGACCGGACCGGGCGTCACGTCTTTTGTAACCGCTCCGACTACTGCTGATCGGTACTTAAAATGGGATGGATCGGCTTTTGTATGGGCGACAGCTGGTACTGGCAGTGGTACCGTAACCTCGGTAGATGTGTCTGGAGGTCTCACCGGATTATTATTTACTGGCGGACCAGTTACTTCTAGTGGTACAATAACGGCTGGCGGGACTTTAGCAACGGGTTATGGCGGCACTGGGCAGACTACGTACGCTGACGGTGAGCTGTTGATCGGTAACTCGGCTACCGGTAGTCTGGCTAAGACTACGCTAACTGCAGGTTCGAACATCACCATTACGAACGGTAATGGTACTATCACAATTGCATCTACTGGTGGCGGTTCAGGATCAGCTACTCAAGCGCAAGCCTATGCTTGGTTCATTTGCTAAGAGGTTTTCATGAAATTAGTTCTTGATGCAACCACCAAGACAATCACTGCGGTGATGTCCGGTGCTGCTGCAACCACGAACCCAGATTTTACGGTGGCGTACGCTGATAACAACGGCACTACGTTTACCGAAGGCTCTAATGACGGTGCGTTGAATGGCACCTCATCAGTAACGGTTTGTGCGGCACCAGCGTCTTCTACTCGTCGGGTTATCAATAGCATCACGATTGAGAACAAAGATACTGCCCCGGTCACTGTAACTATCATTTATGATAACAATGGTACTTTACGTACGATCGCTAAAGTAACCCTTGCAGTTGGCGACACGTGGACAACTGATGGTACCTATGATACCAATGGTAATCTGAAGACCATTGCTGGCATGGTACCGGTATCGAATATTGTGAATGGTACCAAAGGGTATGTTTTATTGTCTGGCACGTCTACCCCGGAATGGGGTCCGATCGCTGGCGGCACTTTTTAAGGGAAGATCATGGCACAGACCGGATATACTCCAATCAAGCTATATGCAAGTACGACTGCCGCTGCAGTCCCTTCAGCCGGTAATCTCGATAATACTAATGGTGCAGAACTGGCCATCAATATTACCGACGGTAAGCTATATTACAAAGACAACGCCGGTGTAGTGCAACTACTGGCGTCAAAGGCTGGCGCGTCAGGCTCAGTGACTTCTGTTGATGTATCGGGCGGCACCACGGGCCTGACCACTTCTGGTGGCCCGGTGACATCATCTGGTACCATCACACTAGCGGGCACTTTGGCAGTCGCGAATGGCGGTACGGGACTCACTTCTGGTACTTCGGGCGGCGTTCTTTATTACTCGGCTACCGGCACTTTGGCCAGTTCGTCCGCTCTTGCTGCTAACGCTTTGGTAGTCGGTGGTGGTGCGGGTGTCGCACCTTCAACAGTTACTACTGGCACTGGTGTGGTCACTGCTCTTGGCGTGAACGTTGGTTCAGCGGGTGCAGTGGTCGTAAATGGCGGTGCTTTGGGCACCCCGTCATCGGGCACTTTGACGAATGCGACTGGCCTACCACTGTCGACAGGCGTAACTGGTACTCTATCGGCTACGAATGGCGGTACTGCACAAAGCACGTATGCGACCGGTGATCTTCTTTATGCATCGGCAACTAACACTCTCAGCAAACTGACTGTAGGTTCAACCGGTCAGGTGCTCACGGTTTCTGGCGGCGTACCAACATGGGCGGCGGCAGGTGGTGGTGGTATTACTACAGGTAAAGCAATCGCTATGGCGATGATCTTTGGCTTCTAAGGAGCAATAAATGGCAAACCCAAACATTGTCAACGTAACGAGTATCTATGGTAATACCGCGTACGTTATCCCCTCATCCGCTGCGACGGCCACTACTTCGTGGACGTACAACGGAACCACTTCTCTGACTGGCCTGACGCCAGCTGCGAATACTGTTAACCGCGTGACTTCGATCACTGCGGCGAACACTACTTCAAGCGCGGCTACTGCCACGATCGCGGTAGGTAATAATGCGACTTTTGGTTCAGCTACGGTGATTACTTACCCGGCTTACCAGATTTCGGTACCGCCAAATTCTACGCTGGTGATCGTGGACAAGACCAACTCGCTGTACGTCACCGAGAACCAATCTGTTGCTGCATATTCCGGTACTGCATCTGCCCTGACCTTTACGGCAACCTTCGAAGCTATTACCTAATAGGTGACGTATGGGACTTCGCGCAAATCCCGGTAATTTTATTTCTGCGTCGTACAACCCTGCGTTTACGGCACCTCCTACTACTGCAGCATCGGCTGTGGAGTATTTGGTTGTTGCTGGTGGTGGTGGGGGCGGAAGAGATCGTGGAGGTGGCGGTGGCGCAGGTGGATATTTAACAGGTACGTTGGCGGTTTCTACTGGTTCTGCATTGACGGTTACTGTAGGAGGTGGAGGCGCAGGAAGTACACTTAATGCCTCGGCAGGCGCTAGTGGTTCCAACTCTGTGTTTTCTTCTATCACTTCTACTGGTGGTGGCGGTGGTGGAAGTATTAGTAATCAAAATGGTGTTGCTGGCGGCTCTGGTGGTGGTGGAGACGGCGCGGGAGCGTCTGCTGGAACAGGAGGTTCTGGTACATCTGGGCAAGGCTATGCAGGTGGTAACGGTTCTACTAGTTCACCGGGCTATTCCGGTGGTGGTGGCGGCGGTGCGGGTGCTGTTGGTTCTGCCGCTACAGGTTCTGCCGGAGGTAATGGAGGCGTTGGAGCCATTTCTTCAATAACGGGAACTTCTCTTTATTATGCTGGTGGTGGTGGAGGTGGTACAGAATCAACAGGCACTGCTGGTTCGGGAGGTCTTGGTGGAGGCGCACTTGGTGGTGTAGCTTCAACTGCAGGGTCAGCCGCTTCTTCCAATACAGGTGGCGGCGGTGGTGGCGGTGGCGGTACATCGGCTGGGAATGGCGGTGCTGGCGGCTCTGGCGTAGTCATCCTTCGCTGGCCTAAAACCTTCAAAGACTGCGCAGCTACTACAGGTTCCCCGCAAGTTATTGCCAACAACGATTATTATATCTACCGATTTACTGGTTCAGGCACGATTACATTCTGAGGTACAACATGGGTCACTTTGCAAAACTTGACGAAAACAACGTGGTGGAGCGCGTCGAGGTCATTAATAATACCGAGCTGGCTGTGTTCAGCACCGTGACCAACAACGGCTACATCGAAGAGATTCAGACGCTATCCGAGCTTAAGGGCATTGAGTTCTGCCAGTCCTTGTACGGACCCGACACTAACTGGAGGCAGACTAGCTACAACAGCAAGTTTCGCGGTAAGTATGCAGCCATAGGAGATGTGTATGACGCAGATGCTGACGTATTTCGTGATCCTAACGTGGTTAATAGTCCTGACGTTCCTGTCGTCGAGCCTGTTGTGGAAACTCAGCAGACGGTGGTTTTGGAGACGCAAGCGCCGATAGGCTTGTCCAGCGCAGATATACCAGCATTGACTAGCGAACAGATTTCCGGATTGGAGTAAGCCATGCCGCAATACCAAGGTGTATGGACACTGCAACAGCAGATGCAGGCTTTAACGTCTGGGCAGTGGGTTACTGATCCAAACTTCAAAAACACAACGCTGCTGCTCCAAGGCGACAGCGGGGCTAACGGCGCGCAGAATAATCTTTTCCTCGACACCAGCCCTAACCAGTTTGCCATCACCCGCAACGGCAACACCACCCAAGGATCGTTCACGCCTTTTAGTGCAACTGGCTGGGGGAACTATTTTGATGGGTCTTCTTCAATAAGTTATGCAGCAAATGCCGATTTTAACTTTGGAACTGGCAATTTTACTATTGAAGGTTGGGCGTACATAACTGCAAATTCAACGTCTTTTATGTATGGAACCGGGGGTTCTGGGCAGGGTGATCAGTTCATATATGATTCTTCTGCTGGTCAATTTGCTTATTACAATGGAACTTCTTGGTCTTATTCTCCAGCAGTTGCAATCAATACTTGGAACCATTTTGCAGCAGTTAGAAGCGGAACAACAATTACTGTTTATGTAAATGGAATTGGTGGAACTGGAGTAACTTCATCGGCCTCTTTAGGTTCGTCAACTAATGCTCCATATACAGGAAGACGTTCTGATGGAACTTACAGCACGACAGGATATGTTTCAAATCTTCGAGTTATTAAAGGACAAGCTTTATATACAGGGTCGTTTACCCCCGCTACTTCAGCATTAAACGCACTAACAGTTGGCTCTACAGGGGCAGGTGCTGCATCTTCCATTACAGGAACGGTTTCTTTAGTTACTTGCCAAAGCAATCGTTTTGTGGATAACAGCACAACCCCAAAAGCTGTTTCTGTTGCTACAGGAACACCATCCGTCCAACCTTTCTCTCCGTTCGCCCCACAGTATCAGTGGACATCAGATGTCATCGGCGGGTCTGCGTACATGGATGGTAGTGGTGATTATCTTACTTTTGCACCCGGTAGTGCATTTGCCTTTGGCACTGGCGACTTCACGGTTGAGGCATTTCTGTATCCCACCAGTACAGCGAACGCATATCTCATTGATGCCCGTAATTCAGGGCAAACGAATGCTTGGGCTTTCCACTTCACGCCCTCAACGAATAGCGTGGTTTGGTTTAACGGGACCGCCGATTGGACAGTCACAGCTTCAGTTATCTCAAACCAGTGGAACCACATTGCATACGTCAGAACCGGGACCACTGGAGCGTTGTATCTGAATGGAGTAAGGGTAAGCACGCAGACAGACTCAACAAATTATTCAATCTCGCCAACTACTTCATATTTAAGCTCTCGTTATAGCGGCGCTAATCAATTTCTTGGGTATGTAAGCGCAGTTCGTGTTCTTAAGGGAACCGCACAATATTCAGGCACAACCTACACAGTCCCAACCGCACCGCCGACCGCCATCACCAACACTTCGCTACTCCTCAATTTCACCAACGCCGGTATCTACGACGGCACGATGAAGAACAACTTGGAGACAGTCGGCGGCGCTTCTGTCAGCACCAGTGTCGTGAAGTATGGCAGTGGGAGCATGTATTTTGATGGGACGGGGGATTATCTTAAACTTCCAAGCAACGCTTTATATGCTTTTGGAACTGGCGCATACACCATAGAATTTTGGATATATCCAAGCTCTCTTGCTGCCGGTTCTTATCATGTAATAGGTGCAAATGCCACAAATGGAATAGTTGTAATCATAAGTAATGCGAAGGTTGCTTTAAATAAATATGGAGTTGGCGATGTGCTTGCATACAACACAGCACTTACAACTTCAACTTGGTCGCACGTTGCTGTTGTAAGAGAAAGCACAGGAACAAACCAAACAAAAATTTATGTGAATGGCACAAGCGTGGCAACGGGAACAGACTCTAACGATTGGACAGTAACAACAAACTTTGGCGTTGGTGCTAATACATCAGACGGAAGCCAAGCAATAAATGGATATTTAGACGACCTGCGAGTCACCAAAGGCATCGCCCGTTACCTACAAAACTTCACCCCGCCACTCGTGGCACTGCCAAGGCAATAAGGATAAAACATGAGCAACAAATATCCCGGTGGAATAATTACTTCTGGCGCAGCGGCTGGGTACTCTGTCGCGTTTGGAGGAACCTCTGGTTTTCTTACTTCTGCCACAAACGCTGCTTTTACTTTCGGCACTGGTGATTTTACTGTTGAGTTTTGGTGCTACCCAATTTCTTCGACAGGCCCGGGCGGTTATTCATATTTATATGCACAAGGCCCCAACACAACTGCTGGGTTTGGTATTTACTTTGATGGAAGTGTGTTTAAAGTATGGAATAGTAGTGCGGTGATTTCAGGGACTACTACCAGAAGCACTAGCAATTGGTATCACGTTGCCGTTAGTCGCAGTGGTACATCCATGCGATTGTTTGTGAATGGCGTGCAGGACGGCTCTACAGCAACCAACAGTAGCAATATTACGACTGGAACAACTTATGGCGCGAACATAGGAAGATGGGTCGAAATATCTGATGCTAACTACCTTGTTGGCAATATATCAAACCTTCGAGTTATAAAAGGTACAGCCCTATACACAACCACGTTCACCCCGCCAAACCAGCTGTTCAACATCACAAACACTAGTCTGCTGACCTGCAATTCCCCGGCTATCGTAGACCAGAGCAGCAACGCTTTTGCGATCACAGCCAACGGCAACTCCGCTGTCAGCACGTTTACGCCTTTCACCGGGTACACAGCTTACAACCCTGCACTGGGAGCATCGACTCCCGGCATATGGTCGGTGTCTGATGCTATACAAGCCCGGCAGACCCGTCGGTGGAACATGTACGACCCGTATTTCCAGAACACGACACTACTGTTGCCCGGCAATGGAACAAACGGAGCGCAGAACAACACGTTTTTAGATAGTTCAAGCAATAACTTTACCATTACCCGCAACGGTAATACTACGCAGGGTACGTTCTCTCCGTTCTCGCAGACGGGGTGGAGTGCATATCTTACGCCCAACGGATATGCTTCAATACCAACAAACACAGGGTTTAATTTTGGCACAAGCTCATTTACGGTTGAGTTTTGGGCATTTTTCCCGTCACAAGCAACAAAAGACTTTTTAGGTACATACAACTATACTGCTGGTGTTGAATATGGGTGGCATTTTTATATTGACGCTTCAGGAAAAGTAGCTTTTGCTGCGTTGAACTCAGGCGGTGGTTCGGTTCAATCGCTGACTTCCGCAACAGCCCCAACAACAAATACTTGGCATCATATTGCTTTTGTTCGTAACGGCAGTTCAAGCGCAAATTTGTATATTGACGGTATTTCTGTAGCTTCATCAACCACGTTTACAAATAACATTTCGTACAACGGGACATTTTGGATTGGCGGCCCCGGCCTAGATGGAAACATCAATACGCCGTATCTATATACAGGCTATCTTTCCAATCTCAGAGTCGTAAATGGTGCGGCTGTTTATACTTCAGCGTTCACTCCACCTACATCACCTCTTGGAATTTTTAGTTCAGGTACGACTGTACTGCTTACATTGCAGAATAATCGTTTTGTAGATAACAGCACCACACCAAAAACGATTACTCCTTTTAATTCAATTTCTATTCAAGCCTTCAGCCCGTTCTACCCGGTTGTTGCATACACGCCGCAGACTATAGGCGGCAGTGGGTACTTTGATGGTAGTGGGGATTATTTAGCAACACCTAGCAATACGGCATTTAGTTTTGGCACTGGAGATTTTACTTTTGAATGTTGGGTTTATGCCACTTCAACGCCTTCAGATGTTGGAATATATGAAGGCAGATCAAACGGAACAACTGCAACCGCAGATGGCTTTACGTTAACTGCATTTTCAGGAAGTGTAATTAGAATTTTTTCTAACGGCGTATTAATTTCATCGTCTGGCACATCATACATTAATGCTTGGTGTCATGTTGCTGTTACCAGAATATCTGGAACATTCAATTTATACATTAATGGAGTAAGCCAAGGAACTAGCGCAACATCAAGAAATTTTACCAATACTGATGCAATTATTGGTGGCGGAAGATATAGCACATCAGGTTCAGTTACTACATATTTTCCAGGCTATATATGCGGGGTACGAATGGTTAAAGGACAGGCTCTAACGACAGGTAACTTCACTCCACCAACTTCTCCTGTAACAACGTCTGCTGTTGGATGGACGGGCTCAAACGTAGCAGGTTCTATTACTGGAACTGCGTCGCTCCTGCTTAACTTCACCAACGGCGGCATCATCGATGCAACCGGCAAGAACGTGCTGGAGACTGTTGGCAATGCGCAGATCAGCACGACGCAGAGCAAGTTTGGCGGTAGCTCAATGTACTTCGATGGGACTGGGGATTACCTTGCGAATCCATCTTCCGTTCTTTATAACTTTGGGACAGGAGATTTTACAATTGAAGGGTGGGTTTTTTTACCTACTGGTTCTTCTGGTGGAACCATTCTTGACACGCGTTCAAGCGATGCTTTTGTTCCATATGATTTAAGCGTATCAGCAACATTAAAGTTAGATTTTATTTACGGCACTTCTATTGGGCAACGAATTACCTCAACAGGAAGCATTTCGTTAAATACATGGACGCATGTTGCTGTTACTCGGTCAAGCGGAACAATTCGATTATTCATTGCCGGAACTCAAGACGGTTCAGCTTCATATTCATCGGCAATTGATGCTTCTGCTTATCCAGTAATAGGAGGAGGAAGGAATGGAGCCGGAGCCGGGAACATCGGTTATTTTTATAACGGATACATCGACGACCTGCGCATCACCAAAGGCGTAGCCCGTTACATCGCCAACTTCACCCCGCAGACTTCGCAGTGGCAGGATCAATAAGGAAAATTTATGAACATCACTTTCATATTTAGCTTGGATGACACTAACGCTATCCTGACAGCACTGGGTCAGTTGCCGTATGCACAATCTGCACATCTGATTAACATGATACATACGCAAGCATCTCCTCAGATTGTAGCCGCAAATAAAGAAATGGCGGTTGAACAGGTGCCCGAGGTGTTGAATGGATGATTTCAAGTCTCCCATCATCCCGCACTATAATCTGACGAAAGAAGATTTGCACAAGATTATTGAAGAAGCGGCGACTCTGGGTGCCAAGAAAGCATTACATGATGTCGGCCTTCATGACGAAGAAGCGGGTGATGACGTTAAAGAGCTGCGTTCACTTCTGGATTCTTGGCGGTCAGCCAAAGCTACCGCTTGGAAAGCTATAATCCAGGCCATCACTGTAGGCTTCCTTGGCCTTCTGGCTGGTGCTTTATGGTTTAAGGGACGGTAATCATGGTCGAGATGATTGGCGGCGGCATTCTGGGTTCACTATTGGGTGGTATATTTAGACTGGCCCCCGAAGTCCTGAAATGGCTGGACAAGAAAAATGAACGTGCCCATGAGTTAGCCATGTTCGACCGTCAGTGTGATCTCGAAAAAGTGCGCGGTCAAATAAAATTGGATGAGATCGGCGCTCAACGCGATGCATCCATCGACACTGGAGTTATCAGCGCTCTCAATGCAGCTATTGAACAGCAAACTGAGATGGCTAAAGCCGCCGGTGGTTGGGCGGCTAAAGCTTCGGCGGCTGTCCGACCATTGGTGACTTATTGGGTCTGGACTCTATATTCAGCGGCTTTTATCACCCTTTTGGTAATCACATGGCAAGTGACCAGAGACCCACAACAGTTGGTAAAGATGGTTCTAACTGCGGATTTTATGGCACTTCTCGGAGGTATTACTAATTATTGGTTTCTTGATCGCACATTAGCTCGACGTGGTTTATGAATCTAGATATCGCCCGCGATCTTTGTAAGACATTCGAAGGATTCAGATCGAAGCCTTACATATGTCCGGCTGGTGTTCCCACCATAGGATATGGTAGCACTCGATATGGTGATGGTACTCCTGTCAAAATGGCAGACGCTCCGATTACCAAAGAAATGGCAGCAAGTATGCTTGTAAAAGACTTGCAATCGATATTCGCACCGGGGGTCATCAGGCAGTGTCCCGGGTTACTTGGTTTGGCCTTGAAGACCAACGATTGGGCTAAATTAAACGCTATTGTGGATTTTGCATATAATTTAGGAGTGGGGCGTCTACAAACCAGCACCCTGAAACGCAAAATAAATGCTCAGGATTGGGAAGGTGCAAAATCCGAGCTTATGAAATGGACTCGCGGGGGTGGTCGAGTACTGCCGGGATTAGTAGCCAGAAGGTCTGCCGAGTGTCGGTTGATATAACCGCGCAGGCGTGTTATAATTTTGTAATTTTTACGGGAGATCGGTATGACTGCGGCAGCGGTAATGACTTATGACTCGCTGGTCGAAGATATTCAGTCCTACCTTGAAAGGACCGACACCGCCACCATCGAGAAAATCCCGACGTTCATCATGCTGGCCGAACAGGCATTGGCGGTGGACATCAAATTCTTGGGTAATTTGACGGTTAATAACGCGGCAATGGTGTCCGGGAACCCCATAATTCCTAAGCCTGCCCGGTGGCGCAAGACCGTATCAATGAATGTGGTGGTGGGCGGTGTTAGAACCCCGATACTACTCCGAAAATACGAATATCTGCGTGAATATTGGCCGACTGCCACAGACACCGATGTGCCGAAATATTACGCGGATTATGATTACACGCATTGGTTGGTGGCACCTACCCCAGATTCTGCGTATACTTTCGAAGTCCTGTATTACGAAAGAGTCCAGCCATTGGATTCGTCTAATCAAACCAATTGGTTTACCGAGTATGCACCACAAGCGCTGCTTTATGGTAGCTTGCTGCAAGCTATGCCATTCTTAAAGAATGACTCCAGAGCGGCTCTGTGGCAGCAAATGTATTCACAATACGTCGGTTCGCTAAAGACCGAAGATGCTCTTCGTATAGCGGATCGCCAAGCCACGGCGATTGACTCATGACTTCTTACGTCTCTCCATTTACCGGCGATGTGATTCAGCCGACCGACGTTTCCTATCGTTCATTCACGATAACGGCGGATACTACATTATCTTGGCCCATTAATGGCAACGTTGATGGTAATTATGCGGCGCGTATCATGGAGGTATCAGCGTCTTCTGCTGGCCTCAAGCTGTATATGCCACCGGCTAATCAAACGTCGACAGGTTCAGATGCTCTGATCAGGAATGTTGGTGCTAATTCCTTCACGGTGGTCTCATCCACCGGGGCTACTATCGTCACTATCGACGCTTCTAAGGCCCAATATATTTATGTCACTAATAACGGGTCTGAGGCTGGTACTTGGGGCATCATAGCATTTGGTACTGGTACATCATCGGCAGATGCCAGCACCTTGGCCGGTCTGGGTCTTCTGGCAATCAATTCGACCCTCAATCAGAGCCATCCAGTAGTGGGTCTGGTGTCGAATTACAATTTCGTATCTAGCGATCGAGCCCAGACTTACATTTGGGCCGGTGGTGCAGGTAATGTGTATCTACCCGGCGCATCATCCCTCGGTAACAATTGGTTCGTGTTCATCAAGAACAACGGCACCGGAACGATGAATCTGAATGCATCGGGTCTGGAGACGGTAGACGGTAATTCTTACCTGTCTTTTAACCCGAATGAGTCGGCTATCATCGTCTGTACCGGCAGCGAATACGTCTCTATTGGTTACAGCCAGAGTTCGACATTCGTATTCTCGTCGTTGGTAAAGCCAGTGACCAGTGGTTCATATAGCCTGACCAACGTTGAAGCTGCGAACACTATTCAGGAATATGTCGGTACTTTGACCGGCAATGTGACGGTAACTTACCCGCCGGTAGTTAACCTTTATGTGGTTAGCAACCAGACTACTGCTGGTGGTTATACTCTCACTCTCACTACTGGTGTCTCCGGTGGTACTACTGCGGTGGTACCAGCAGGTCAGCAAGCTACTCTGATCTGTGACGGCGTAAATATGTTGAACGCCAACACCGTGCAAGCGGGTGGTACCTCCATTCAGTTAGTGAATGGTACAGTGAGCAGTCCGTCATTATCCTTCGGTTCTGAACTCACTACTGGTGTCTACCGCCCCGGTGTGGGCCGATTTGGTATCACGGTTCTTGGCACCGAAATTCTCGACGTGGCGGCAGCTGGCGTGTCGATTACTGGCACCGGAACATTCTCTGGCGGCATTGCCGGGGGTACGTTCTAATGGCGACTAAAGTATTCGCTCTCGATACTCAATCTGGTATTCAGAGGGACGGTACTGTATTCGACAAAGCATATTATACCGATGGTATTTGGTGTCGATTCCAACGAGGACGTCCTCGTAAGATGGGTGGATATCGTCAAATCATCAACAATCTGGCGGGCCCCTCACGTGGTATATATGTGAACCCCCAACAGTCGTTTACCAATGTATTCTCCGGGTATTCTGATGGTCTGCAGAAACTGCCTATCAATAGTGTAGGTATTGGTTCGGGGTTGGTGGATTTCACACTATCAAACTTCACCCCGAATGAGTATAACATGTGGCAGTTCGACATATTCACCGATACCACTGGGTCCGGTAATACATTACTGCTCAGCCACCCCGGTCAGAATCTGCAGTTGATTGACAGTGATGTAAACACCCCCGTATTGGGTGGTCCAGTTAATGGCAGCACAGCTTCGGCCATCGGGGTATTCACGGACACTGCCACTACAACCACTGGCAGCAGTGTGGTGGTCCTAGCTACATCAAACATTCAGATTGGTGCCGGTCAGAAAGTCACTGGCACCGGCATACCTTCGAATACTTATGTGGTATCAGTATCTACCACTAATGTCACCCTTTCCAATAATGCCTCAGCATCAGGTACAGTCACTCTTACATTCGACAATCAGGTTAGTGTCTCTGGTGGCGTTGTTGTCCTCCATCCTTACGTTTTTGTGTATGGGAACAATGGCCTTATTAGAAACTGTTCCTCAGGAAATATTAACGACTGGGTATCCGCTGATGCCAATACGGTAAACGTAGCTACCGGTAAAATCGTTCAGGGTCTGCCAGTACGAGGCGGCTCCAATGCACCGTCAGGTCTTTTCTGGTCATTAGATTCTCTGGTGCGGGTGTCCTATATTGGTGGTCAAGGTACGCCACCACAGTTCTGGCGTTATGATATCATATCCAGCCAGTCGTCTATTCTGTCTTCGCAGTCAGCGATCGAATATGATGGAATTTATTATTGGTGTGGTGTCGACCGGTTCCTGCTGTACAATGGTGTGGTAAAAGAAATACCTAACACCATGAACCAGAACTACTTCTTCGATAATTTGAATTACGATCAGCGTCAAAAAGTATGGGCCACCAAAGTGCCGCGCTTCGGCGAGATTTGGTGGTTTTACCCACGCGGAAATTCCACCGAGTGTAATGACGCCATCGTTTATAATGTGCGAGAAAATACTTGGTATGATGCAGGTCAAGCTCTTGGTGCTCGTCGTACTGCGGGCTATTTTTCGCAAGTGTTCCATTACCCGGTAAATGCTGGTACTACTATTAACGGCACTGGCGCGATTAACATCGTGTCGATTAACACTCCCGGCACCGGTTATACTGATGGCACTTACACTAACCTCGATGTCACCGGCGGCACTGGTACAGGTGCAAAGATAAATGTAACCGTAGTGGGTGGGGTGGTGACTTCGGTAATAGTCGCTTCACGTGGAACTAACTACACGGTCGGTGATTTGTGTTCAGCAGTAATTCCTGCCGGATCAGGATTCGACTTTAGTGTCGACACCATAATGTCTTATGTATCATTGTGGCAGCATGAAGTAGGTACCGATGCGGTGTTCGGATCAACATTCACTGCTATTGAGTCAGCCTTCGAGACTAACGACCTCGGCTGGGTGTCTGGTGGCCCGTCGCAGCCTTCACCGATCGGAGAGAATAACTGGTTGAGGATAGAGCGCCTAGAACCGGATTTTATACTCAACGGTCCTATGGAATTGTATGTTACCGGTCGCCCGTACGCGCAGTCCGAAGATTACACTAGTGACCCCTACACGTTCGACGCCAACACCAACAAAATCGATATGCGTGAACAGCGCCGCGAATTACGCCTGCGCTTTGTATCGAATGTTCAGGGTGGCGACTACCAGCTGGGCAAGGTAGTTATTACAGCCGATTTCGGCGATGTCAGGGGTTATTAATGGCTGATGTGGGCTTAATATACGACCCCAGATACCACACATTTGAATCATGGGCGTGTCTCATGGTCGAAAAATTCGGTGCTCAGAATCTTGAGATACCCATGTCTGACGTCACATGGCAGGGCTGGGCGGCAGGTTTGAAGGCTATTGATATTTTTGCTAACGAGGCTACACCTGATCCTTACACCTTCTCTGATTGGAGTGAGTGGGCGCAGGCTTTGGTCGGCGTTATGAATTCTGGGGCTTAATATGGCATACACTGCCGTCAAATTAGCAGACGTACAGAAAGCAATTGCCGCAGTAACTGCTGCGAATAAAAAGTATACGGACGCTCAGGCTAGTACTAAAACTAGCCAGACCGCAGTCAGCAATGCTCAGAAAGCGTTGGACACTGCTCGTGCTAAATTAGAGACCCTCCAATCTGCGTTTGATGATCAATCATATTTACCTAAAAATCCCACTTACCAAAAAGCCCAAAGCGCACTAGTAACTGCAGAGAAAAACCGAGATACTGCTCAAACCAAGCTCGATGCGGCTACCGATAAAAATCGGGCAGCACTGGAAAAAGCATTTAATACCGCAAATAAAGCTGTAGACACTGCTAACGCAGGTCTGGAAAAGGCTAGAGCAGCTGCTGAGAAAGCTTATCAAGACGGCACTATTAAGCCTGCACGTGTAGCTTATGAAAAAGCTAATACTGTATTCGAGACTGCTCAAAATAAACACCAAAGTGTACTAGACTCTATTCAGCCTTTGATCGACAGCAGGAACGAAGCAATCGACGGTGTTAAGAACTATGTCAATGACATTAGAAATAGTCTTGGTGATGTAAACAAACTACTAGACGCTAATGAAGTCAAAAAATTACTAGGTCAAATTGAATCAGGGATTAAAGCCACTAAATTAGACGAATTGATAAAGCCTGTAAGTTCGCTCATATCGGAAATTGATCCGATAAAGATGGCGAACATACCTAAGGTAAATATAGACAAAGCGAACCCTGATTATTTCCCCAACATCGATTCGAACACCGGTCTACCAGTTTTAGATCAGGGTGCTTTGGATAAAATACTTGATAAATACGGTAGCAACAGTTTAAATAAAGACCAATACCGTGACAATTACAATAAATTCGGGTGGAATGTAAAGTCGGATGGGTCATCGGTAGCTCGTGGTGCTGCTATCTTTGGGTTACAAAAACAGCAATCATTTGGAGGTGTAGGCTCTCCCGCAGGTGTCAGTTATTCTGGTGATTTTAACAAGGCCGCACAACAGCTGGGTCTAGATATATCTGGTCTTAAGACTAATGAAGAAAAATATAACGCCATTAACGAGGCGTCTAAAGATTACTACGTAGTAGCGAATGCTCTGGACAGAACTGGTGTTAGCGCTAACCGGAAGGCACCTCACGCCGCTATTATGTTCAAAGCCGACGGCAGCGGTAATCTAGTGCCGGTAATGAAGTCTGATGGTCAGGTGGCAGCTACCTATTACGATGCAGTAGGTGTATCGCATGCTGGATGGCGCGGTCAACTGGCTGAACTTGCACCGGTGATCAGTATTGCCTCCATGGCCTTTCTGCCGGGTCTGGGCCAAGCTCTGGGACAATCGATAGCCGGTACTACAGCAGGTGCTGCTCTTGGTGCTGCAGGATCACAAGCGGTAGCCAATGCAGCGATCGGTGCCGGTATGGCGGCGCTAACTGGCGGCGATCCATTAAAAGCTGCAGTTATGGCGGGTGCCGGTACTGCGATTGCTTCGAATGCTGATAAGATTGCTCAGTCGGTAGGCATCAGCGGTGATGCGATTAAAAATATCGCTACTGCAGCGAACATCACCGAAGATCAAGCCAAAAACATCATTGCGAATGGCGTGTCGACGGCACTGGCCTCAGGTATTACCGGTAGTGAAGACATTCTTAAAGACGTAATATCTAATGTCGCCGGTAACTTTGCCGATGCAAAAGCTGTAAATGCTGTAGTCGATAATCTAGGCAGAACTCTAGATGCTGAGGCTCTGTCCGCAGCAGCGAATGTAGCTGGTAATGTTGCGAATATCGCAGGCAATATGGCGATTTCGGGTGGTGATCTCAGCGCAGCACTTAACGCTGCCGCGCCCGGAATTCTGTCCAGTGCCGCCACTGCTGCAAGAAATGTTACCAGCACTACCACCGGCGCTGCCGGATTTCCGCTTCAGACTGCCGATCAAGACCAATATCGCGATCAGTTAATTGCGGCAGGATTTAACCCGGCAGAGGCTGAGGATTATGCCGCTACTCTATTCAAGTCCAGAACATCTCCCCTTCAGATTGGGCCGATGTTGGCTTCCACCGAACCTTCGAAAGTAAGTGTTGAAGGTTTACCTCTTTTAGAAGGTGATGAGAATAGGTTAAAGACTGATCTTCCCACTGGATACAGGCTTGCTAGTTATGACGAAGCAATAGCCAAAGATTTAACGGCGACTGAACTTAGCAATGGACAATATGCATATCTAGCAGCAGTTGATCCCAGTACTACACCTGATTATTCAACTATCACTGGCCAAGCCGGGGCAGGTGCCGGTGCGTCTTTTGGTGTAGGAACCCCTGCAGGAGGTACCGCTACTGCATCCGGGTTACCTACCGGAGTGCCTTCTGGTGTTCCATCAGGAGCTTATCTCCCATATTTCATTACCAAATCGGGTCAGCCAGTTACACCTCCTACCACTCCCACTGATGTGGAAAAGATGTTACCTCCGGTGGAAGTAGTGGGTGAGGCCGAAGAAGAAATAATTGATGACACTACGAAGGCATCGCAAGAATTTCCATTGACGCCGGAAGAGGAGACGAAGGAAGCTACACTCCCATCCGGTACTTCTCCGCGTCAGCAGATTCTTGATTTGTACGCCACTCTTACTAGTCAACCGCAGACACAGAAGCCTACCACCAAATGGTTTGATCGATTCCTCGGCACTACGATGCCGACGCCGGGTTACAAGTCCATCTTCGACCCGACCGAATATGAATTGTTCGATTCGGAAGTCCCGGAGCAAGTCGAATTTCAGGAGCCGGTGGTTCAACCACCAACCACTACCGATCAAACTACTACTTCGCCTCTTACTCAGGCCACTACTTTATCATCAAACCCTCAAGCATATACAATGCAGGGAGCAGCAACTATGCCGTCCAACTATTACCAATATGGTGATTTGAACCCACTAAATATTGGCTCATCGTTAATCACTCCTCAGACCGGCACTCCGTACAGGCAAGGGGGTTTGGCGTCCATGCGGCCTACCGCTGCTCTATTCTCGGCCCACGGTGGTCAGGTGCCTCACAAAGGGTCGCACTACGTCCAAGGTGAGGGTGGTGGTCAGGATGACCTGATCGACGCCCGACTGGCCGATGGTGAATACGTCTTCGACGCCGATATCGTGGCGGCACTGGGTGACGGCTCGAATGCCGAGGGTGCTCGTCGTCTCGACAAAATGCGTGAAGCAATCCGGAAGCACAAAAGAAGTGCTCCTAATGATAAAATACCGCCTAAGGCGAAATCGCCGTTGGCATACTTTAAAGGGGCGAAATAATGGCTCTCACTGCTGGTGATCCCTTACCAGACGTAAAAACGTCGACCACGCAGACCACCACTGCACCGACTTATTATACCGACTACCTATCGAATCTGGCGAAAGCGGGTTCTGCTGCAACCGCTCTGGACCCATCTCAAATGGTGGCTGGGTTTTCCGGTCTGCAGCAACAGGGATTTGGTGCCCTACCCGGCGCGGCGACGTCTTACCAACCACAACTGACTGCTGCTCAAACAACTGCTGCGGATGTGGCTCAGGGTGTTACTCCGACCGAAATCAGTCAGTTCATGAACCCGTACACTTCGGCGGTCGTGGACGAGATGGGTCGATTGACTCAGCAAAATGTTCAAAGGAATATTCTGCCGTCGCTCAAGGGTATGTTCACCGCAACTGGCGGCATGGGCTCCCAGAGGATGATGGGGGCCACCGGGCAGACATTGGCGGATATTCAGGCCAACCTCACCGGCCAGCAGATGGGTGCCTTGCAGTCGGGTTACAATCAGGCTGTAGCCAATGCCCTTGCCCAAGAACAGCTGCAAAATCTTGCCGCGCAAACTCAGGCGAACCTTGCTGCTGAAGAGCAACAATTGGGTCTGACCGGTGCTAAGGGATTGCTTGATGCTGGTGCTATCCAGCAAGCATATGAACAGGCCAAGATCGAAGCACCCCTGAAGATGGCGTCTAACGCCGCAGCGCTGCTACGTGGATACCAGATTCCGACATCGGTACAACAACAATTCCAAGGCCCCATGCCGGGTGCTTATGGCGCATCACCTCTGCAGACTGTTGTGGGTCTGGGTTCATTGCTGGCGGCACCGGCTGGTGGCACTAGCGCATATGAAGGGCTAACTGGTGCTTTAGGCGGTGCTTACGATTGGGCTAAAAAGACATTCGGACTATAAATATGGCTACTTCAGCACTGAAATCGGCCTCGTTGGCCCCGCCACCCGAACTAATTGAGGGTGATGAATCGTATTCGGCTCAATATGAAAAAGCAATGGAGGCTGAGAAGAAGTTGATGGACCTTCTCGAACAGAAGAAGAACCGCAATGTATCACCATCGATGCTTGTATTCGCGGGTGAGATGCTCGATCCCGGTCGTACTGGTTCCTTTGGTGAAGCATTGGGCCGTGCTGCTCGGGGGTATGCTACCACCCAACGTGAAGAGCAGAAACAGTTGATGGAAGACGCTGCAATGGCGATGCAGCTGCAGCAAATGAAGCTTGATCGTGCATTACAGGCTCAAGGTCTGAAGCAATTCAGTGGTATGATGGGTGGACAGGGTGCTACAGGTCAACCGACCGGTGATGCATCAGGGCCCGCTTTGAGTGTGCGCGGCATGATGGTCACTCCAGATATGATTAGTAAATTGTATCTGACTAACCCCCGTTTGGCTGAATCTCTAGAGAAGGGATATAAGCTTAAACTTGACGCTATCGCGACACAACCGAATTATATTATTGACAAGCTCACCGGTGAGGCCAAACCACTTCCGGGCCAAGAGCCGAAAGCTGAACCCGTACCTGAAATTGGCGGTACAATACTCATGCCGCCCGCTGATGCACAGGCACTACGCGATGCGCGAGTCAAAGGTGACGTAAAGACTGTATACCAAATCATTGATCGATACCAAAAAGGTGTTGGCCCCCGTCCGGTAGAAAAAGTAACTACTGAAGTCGAAGTGGAAAAACCGGTGACTGAGGTGGAGAAACCCGCTGCTGGTGCTGACATGACGGTCGAAGGTCAAGCGATCAAGACTGCCAAGGGTAAAGCGGCGGCTGAGAAATTTGCGACCACCAACGCTGAAAATACTACCAAATTCTTGGCGCAGACCGATGACCAAAAATTGGCTCGTGCTGGTGCATTGGACAATATTAACATTCTGTCCAAGAACCCGAAGATTGTAGGCTATCTGAACAAGCCCGGCGTAGGTAATGCTATTTGGGGATTCATTCAAGAGACGCTGAAGGTACGAGCAGGTTCAGGTCAAACCGGGATGGATGTTAGTATTCCCGGGGCTGACTTGCAAACGGCTTTGATGAAGGTAGACCCGAATCTCAAACTCACTGAACAAGACCTGACTGATCTTGGCACTCTGACCTCCAATTTGGCTCGTCTAGAATTGGGTCTGCGTCGCACTCGTGCAGGTCTTGGTGAAGGTTCAATGTCGAATCTTGAAGGTCAGCCTTACAAAGATATCGTAGGTAACAGGTATGACACCCCAGCTGCTTTGATGAAAAAGATGAAGCTTGCTGCTCGATCATTTGAAAATGATATGGAAATCGCCGAAGCTTTCCGTATATATGATGAATCTCAAGGTGGTAACAAGACACTGGAAGATTTTAAGCGCACCAAAGAATATAAGAGAATCACCAAAGATTACGAAACGTGGCTTAATAAGAATCTAGGTATCCCGTTCCGCAAGAAATCTAGTGAACGCAATATCCCGAGTGGTAGTTCCATTCTTGAAGAAGCCAAACGCCGTTTAGGAGGCAAGAGTGGCGAATGATGCTAAATTTGATGTGACCAAGCTATCTGATGACCAGCTTAAAGTAGCCACCAAAGTCGTCGAAGCTTGCAGTGCGGTCGGAATAAATCCAGATTTTGTGCTACCTATGGTTTGGGTGGAAAGCCGGTTCAATCCGAAAGTGCCTAATTCGTCAGCCGGTGCTATAGGTGTTATGCAATTGCTACCTAGTACCGCCAAAGATATGGGTGTTGACCCGCATGATCTGGACGAGAACATCCTTGGTGGTTGCAAGTATATCAAGTATCTGCAAGACTTGCCACAAGTGGCAGGTGATCCTGCTCGCGCGATCGCCGCATACCATGATGGCCCTAATTCTGAATTCTTCAAAACTGGTGATGTCACCAAGATATCTGATGACGGCGTGAAATACGTCGACATTGTGAATCGTTTGTCCAATGGGACTATCGCGCCTATCGGGATTGCAAAACCCGGTGAAGCACCCACTCAAGAACCAACTTCAGAGACCGATGTATATGCGGCAGAGCTTGCCAAACCCTCCCCGGAAGATGAAGCTAAATCTAAAGAATTCGGGTTCACCCCCAGTGCAATGCTTGGTGCGGCTCCATTCGGTGCTGGCGTAGGTGCTGCGGCGGGTTCTTACCAGATGCTCCAACCTGCTGCACAAGGTGTGTTGTCTGCATTGTCCAGTATGGGTCAGCCTCAGGCACCAACTCCGGGTGGTCTACCTCCTGCTCAAGGTCCAGTGGCTCGCACCCCTCTGGGCGGTCAGGGTACGTTCAATTACGCCAAGCAATTCGGCCTGTCTGACTTCGATGCGGCCCGTGCTGCCGACATGTCCAAAGCTCCGGGCGGTGCGTGGGATGTATCTAAGCAAGTCGCGGAAGCGGAGCGAAAGATTGGTCCGGGTTGGAAGATGACACCTGAACGGGCTGACCTCATGCTACCAGAAAGTGCTGGCGGTGGTCCGCGTGGAAGAATTAAAGCACCGATTCCGCAGGTGCAACCACCTAGGGCACCACTTGGTCAAAGGGTGGCGGGTGTGATGGCTAGACACCCAGTGATTACCGGCACTCTTGGTGGTGCGGGTGCTGCCGCTCAAGCCGCCGAAGCTGCCGAGCGTTACCGAACTGGTAACATTCCGGGTGCCGCAGTGATGGGTACTGGTGCACTGGGATCAGCGGCTACTATGTTCCCGAGAATTTTACCTGCAGCGGGTCCAGTGGGGCTCGCGGCATCGATTGCCGCTCCTGTTATCACCGGAATAATGGATTACACCCGGAATCGCAATGTGACTCCCGCCAGCATATCCGCTGATCTTATGAGGGACCTCAAGCAATGGGAGATGCAATATAAGGCTAATATCGAGAAGAATCGCAGCGCTCCCGGAGGCTTCTCGTTGCCCGTAATGCAGTAATCGCTATAATTATAGCTACCCATTCTCGCTTGCGCCTCCGTGATGCTGCTCCGTGGCTCCGGAGGCGTTTTTTTATGCGCCACCTCCCCAGTCCCAGCAACATCCTCTGATGTCTGTATCCGCCGTATCCGCTAAATACAGTCTTTAGCGGATACAGGTTAATTAGCGTTCACTAACTTCAAGCGTTAAGAACCACGCGTATGTGAGACACTACCTGAATTCTTGTATCCGTTGTATCCGCCGTATCCGGCGTCTGGAAAGTTTCTGTCAACGAATTCATTATTCAATTCGCCCGCGTGTGCGGATACAACGGATACAGAGGCCCAAGAGGCGCGTCGTTCGGGGCTTCTGGCGTTCCATGACCTGTTCCATCATACCGGATACAGCGGATACAGCCTGATATCAGCTTGATAAATACAGTGCCGCATTGCACGGCGAGCCGATATAGATGTAGTGTATCACAAATCTCCGCGCTGGTCAATCGTCCGAAGTTGTGTTATAATGCTACCAATAGACCAACAGAGAGGTTACATGAGCAGCTTAATACAAGACTTTGCATCCCTATTTACTGGCAATCTACGATCGTTCGGGCAGTATGACGCCAAGACCGACAAGGCGGTTACGGAAAAGGGTGAGGTGAATATAGCTCACTACGAGAGCCATGTGAAAGGGGAGACCGGACTAGGTATCGTGCCGATCTCCGATGGCGGCACGGTAATGTTCGGGGCATTGGACGTCGACAATCACGACGACAAGACCAAAGATGTAGACTTCGAAGCACTAGTGAAAAAGATCGAGCAGCACCGGCTACCGTTGGTGGTCTGCCGGTCGAAGTCTGGTGGTGCTCACTGTTATCTGTTCGGCTCTGAGTGGCTACCGGCGAAGACAGTTATCAGGATGTTAACGTCTTGGCGGGACATGCTCCAGATTCCGCACAAGGTAGAGGTATTCCCAAAGCAGGATTCGGTGGTCACCAAATCGGGCGAAAAGTCACTCGGTAATTGGCTGAATCTTTGCTACTTTGGTGGTGATGATACCAATCGGTACGCGCTGGACGCCGAGGGCAGTCGACTGTCATTCGAATTATTCATCCAGTATGCTCAATCCAAGCGGGTGAGTGCCGAACAGCTGCAGGAGATGGCGAGCAAGGAACACTTGGAGGCACCGCCCTGCATTCAGAAGATGATTCATACCGGGGTGGAGTCGGGTGCCCGGAATGAAGCGATGTACAACATCGTAATTTACCTGAAGCGAGCGAATCCGGAGACCTTCTTCGATGACGCGATGGCACTCAACAAGTCGATTTTCGACCGACCACTCGGCAGTCAGGAAGCTCGTAAAGTTATTCGGTCGGCATCTCGACGCGATTATCAGTACAAGTGCGGAGAAGAGCCTTGCAAATCGCTTTGTGATCGGAAAGTATGTGTAACACGTGAATATGGAATATCCTCTGATGAAGCTAAAGCCCTCGAAGCGTACGATTCTCTTCCTCAGTTTACTGATCTTATCGAGTATCAGTCCGATCCTCCTCGCTGGGGGTTACACGTTAATGGTAAACTTATCCCCAATATTCCTACTGTTGTGCTGCGCGATCCTAATGCGATGGGAACCCTGATTTTCGAACAATTGAAAATAAATATCCCAAAGATTACACAAGACGCGTGGCGCAAGAGAATTCTGGACCCTCTAGTGCCGACGATACGGGTGATTGAAGTGCCGAAGGAAGCATCCGCGTCGGGTGTGATCGAGCAGAAATTCCGCGAATTCATGCAGAAAGCCGATTTAACATCGGATGGTAAGGACCCACAAGAGCGTCGCGCGCTCACACGGAATATTCCGGTGGTTCAAGAGTTAGACGGAGTGCGTTGCATCGTGTTCAAGGGTATTGCATTTTCGGAATTTTTGAAGCGTAATAAAGCAGAATTATTGCAGGGCATGGACCTCTGGACTACTTTAAGGAAGGAATGTGGTGCCGATCACACCAAGATGAGAATACCGGGGTCAGCTTACCCGGTGAACGTGTGGTATGCCCCGATTGGCGATGATACAGGAGAGAAGATCGATGCACCAGACTTCACACCAGAGTATTGACATCTCTTACGACGCCAAGACGGGACGGTTCATCATAGTCTCGCCACCTTGGTCGCTGGATAAAATTCGCGCGATCCCGAATCGTCGTTGGGATTCCAAGCGTCGCTTATGGACGGCACCTGCATTGCGGGCTAATTCCACCTACATGCTTGACGTATTCGCTCGGGCCAACTGGACACCGCAAGCTAAAGCGGTCGCGCAGGATACCATGCGCGTTCGGTCGACGCTGCCGGTGGCCGACTTCCCAGAGGAGTATCCATTCAAGACTACCCCACGTGGATATCAGAAGAAGGCGCTACACTTTTCTTGGATGAAAGAGGCGTTCGCGTACTACATGGATATGGGTACCGGCAAGACCAAGACTGCGATTGATCTGTATTCGGCGTATTTCATGGGCGGTCACGTCGACCGGTTGTTGGTGACCACCAAATTCTCGACTCGCATGAACTGGTCGCGAGAATTCGACATTCACTGCCCGATCCCCTACGAAGTAATGATTCTGGACACTACCAAAGGTAAAGCGTTCGACGAGTTCAATACCACTAATAATGGAGTGCTCAAGATTCTGATCGTGGGTACCGAGTCGCTTGCTGCAGGAAGCGCGGCACTGTATGCTGATAAATTCGTAAATCTGTCTTCCCGGTGCGGAATGATCATTGACGAAGCACATATGATCAAGACTCATAACGCGGTAAGGTCTAAGAATGCAGTCAAGATCGGCAAGGGCGCTAAATACAAGCTTATAATGACGGGCACCCCGATCGCCAATGCGCCGATGGACTTGTTCATGCAGTTCGAATTCTTGGACACCCACATCATCGGAACTGGCGACTATTACTCGTTCAGGAATCGATATGCAGTGATGGGTGGATTCGAGGGCAAGCAGGTAATTGGCTACCAGAACATGGAGGAGCTGATCGAGATAGTATCACCGTATGTGTATCAAGTCAGGAAATCCGAAGTATTAACAGAATTACCACCGAAAGTATATGAAGTCCGAGAGCTGCAATTCAACGAGGAGCAGGGAAAGCTGTATAAGGAACTTGCTAAGAAAAACCGCGCAGTTCTGGGGGATCGAGGACTCACAGTCAATACGGTGCTGGAAAGAATGTTACGACTCCAAGAAGTATGCGGAGGTATCATTACTTTTGAAAGGAATCCGGACGTCTACAACAAATCCAAGTACGAGCACGATAGAATCCCCGGGAAAAACCCGAAGATCGAAGAACTGCTAAGCATCACCGAAGAGAACGAAGTATCGACCATCGTGTGGTGTCGGTTCATCGAGGAGATTCATATGGTGTCTAAAGCTCTGCGCGACAAGTACGGTCAGGATCAGGTGGTCGAGATTTATGGTGCCATCTCAGAAGAAGATCGAGACCAGAACGTGCAGGAATTGTTCCAGAAGAAGAAAGCGCGATTCCTAGTCGGCAATGCGTCGACCGGTGGCACCGGGTTGAACATGACTGCTGCCGAATTAGTAGTGTATTACTCGAATTCATTCAACTATGTTGAGCGCGACCAGTCGGAAGATCGAGCACACCGGATCGGCCAGACCAAATCAGTCACCTACATTGATTTAGTAATGGAGAGATCGGTAGATGCTCTGGTCCTGAAAGCTCTGAAGGATAAGAAGAATGTGTCGGAATTCGTGCGAGACAGCATAAATACTAAAAATATCGAGAACTTGCTGGGTTCTCTATGATATGCTATAATACCCGTATGAGAGGATAGATATGCCAAAAGTTTACGTGACACAGGAAGTCCCTACCGCAAATTACAAGACTGCCGAGAAGTATGGCGACATTGTGTTTTTATGCACGACCGAGATATCTCAGGCTGCAGGTAGTCTGCATAATGTCAAGCTGGTCAATAATATTCGTGAGCGTTTCAAGAAATTCGACCCGTTAATCGACTACATCGCACCATCAGGTAGTCCGGTAATTACCTGTATCGTGATGGCAATTGCCCGCGAGAAGGGGTCGACATTTAATTTCCTGAAGTGGAATAACCGCGAGCACGACTATGCACCAGTGACGATCAATGTGGAGGGCGATAATTATGTATACTGAAAATCCGTATAGCGAATACGACAAGCTGTCGTTGGTAGAACTTGTTCGCGAGATGAAGGCGGTGCAGAGTGCAAAGGAATCTGCTGAAGCTGTAGTTAAAGAGCTAAATAAAAAGTTCGACTTTCTGCGCATCACCAAGATTCCGCAGGTGATGGAGGACGAAGGCATTCCGCGATTGACTGTAGAGGGTGTGGGCCGAGTGTCTTTAACCGCTGATATGCACGTGTCGGTGCGCGAAGGTCAGAAGGAAGCGTTCTACGATTGGCTCCGCGACAATGGCCGTGAAGACTTGATTCAGCCGACGGTCAATTCCAGCACGTTGAAAGCCACAGTCAAGAATATGGTAGTGCAGGGCGAAGAATATCCACAGGAGCTGCTGAATGTCAGTCCGTTCACTCGTGCATCAATTACTAAGGGGTAATTATGGATATGTTTATAGGCACTAAATTAGTCAAAGCCACACCGATGACTCGCGCAGAATATAATAAATACAGGGATTGGCAGCTCCCAGCAGATGAAGATGGTGAAGATAAGGGTATGTTAGTTGAATACGTTGATGGAGGAAAAGCCAATCACCCAGATCATGAGGGATACATCTCTTGGTCGCCACTAGACGTCTTCGAAAAAGCTTATCGCACCGTGGAGAATATGGATTTCGGTGGTGCTATTCTGGCCCTCAAGATGGGTTACAAGGTGGCCCGTAAAGGGTGGAACGGCAAAGGAATGTGGCTGATTTTGGTACCGGGCACACCTAATATCACGCCAGCCCCGGGTACACCGTATCATAAACATGGTATCGAGTCCTGTGAGATTCTACCGCACATTGATATGTGGACTACTAATTCAGAGGGTCGTCGCGCAATGCTGTGCGGGTGGCTGGCCAGTCAGACTGACATGCTGTCAACAGACTGGGTGATAGTTTAGAATTCCGCGCAAGCGGATACACTGGCCAGAGATTCTGGTCTGATATCAACGCCATCTAGGAGATTAACATGGCTAAGAGCAACGCAGTAACGAAGACTGAAGCATTTGCAGTAGTAGAAGACATGCCCGACTACCTCAAAAAGGGTAGCAATCGCGGAGCTGAGAACGTCACCAACGAAGACGTAATCATACCACGAATCGAAGTCGTGCAAGCATTGTCACCTGCCCGCAAGCGCAATGATCCGGCGTATATCGATGGTGCCGAAGAGGGCATGCTGTTCAACAACGTGACACGCGAACTGTATGGTTCAGAGGTCACGGTGGTGCCGGTGTTCTACACCAAGCAGTATCTGGTGTGGAAAGATCGCAAGCAGGGTGGCGGCACCAATGGCTTCCGTGGTGCATTCAACAGCCGGAGTGACGCGGAGAACGCGATCAACGAATTGGCTGAGGATGGATTGGAAGTGGTAGATACCGCACAGCATTTCGTGCTGGTCTGGCATAACAACAAATGGTCGGAAGCTGTCATATCGATGGCCAAGTCCAAGATGAAAGTATCGAAGCGTTGGAATTCGCTCATGCGCCTTACCGACACCGATTCATTCTCGCGGGCCTACAAGCTATCCGCAGTCACTGAGACCAACGCGCGGAATGAGCAGTATTTCAACTTCGGAATCTCCGCTATGGGTTTTGTACCCAAAGATGTTTACGAGCAGGGCGAGAAGTTGTATAATGTGATTTCGAAGGGCGGAGTAAAAGTGTCGTCGGATTACGACGATGCAGCTCCCGAGGCCGCAGAAGAGTTCTAATATGATACGCCAGCCGAAGGTGCAGCAGGTTTTACTAGACGGTTTTCCTGCAAACGTCGGCAGTGTGGACCCGGCTCCCCTATCGAGCTCCATCGGGACGCCCACACGGACACCCCGGAAAGACGGGGATTTAATAAGGATATGAAATGAGAAAATTACACGAGCCCGCCCGTTTAGAGGGCGAATCATTTGAAAAATATAAAATTCGTCGCCAAGAGTCACATGAAACATTGAAAGCGGAGATGAAACCAAAGGTGTTCTGGAACAGCTCCAAACAAGGTACTTATCGGAATCCCGATAAAAGCAAGAAGTAATAGACCAAGAGAGGATAGTATGAGAATGTTTACTTTAATTATTCTTTGTTCGATGTACGGGTGTGCATCGAGTGGCCCTGCCAAGCAGGATTTAGTCCTTGATAAAGAGGTCAATCCTATGAGCAGGAATGAAGTAATATTGGCGATTCAGGAATGTGAGTCTTCGCGCATGAGAGCAGTCATGATTTTGAGCAAGCGCAAGATATCTAACCACACGACCGATGTAGTGGTAGATGTAACCTGCGCACCGAAGTACTCGTACAATTACTGATGAAGGTGTTTGCAGTATATGGTCCCCCGGGCACCGGGAAGACCACCGAGATGCTCCGGAGAGTGGAAGAAGCCAAACTCCGGGGCACCCAAGCCGAGAGAATAGCGTTTATGTCATTTACCCGAGCGGCAGCTTCCGAGGCTTTGTCGCGTCTGGGATTGAAGCGGTCCAACAATGTGTCTACCATTCATTCGATGTGCTTTCGTGCACTCGGATTGAAGCAGATGCAGGTGGTGGACCCGGCAAAGCTGCGTGAATTCTCTGCGCAGGTAGGGGTGCCGGTAATCGGTAAATCCCCAGAAGATGATGAGGAAAGATCAGATGGCGATGCGTATTTGGACATCATCAGTTATGCCAGAAATACGTTTACGGACCCGGCAGAGGCGTATGACTTTTCCGACCGACCCGGGACTAGGGCCGAATTCAATATGTTCATTCGAGCGTATTCTGAGTGGAAATCTACATATGGATTTTACGACTTCAACGACATGTTGGAACGTGCGGCAAAAAGAGTCTCGAAGCTCGACGCAGAAATCTTATTCGTTGACG
>JACCDP010634452.1_pt1 | contig 59542 bp, 116 predicted proteins | sample 7445841 | NCBI WGS metagenome assembly JACCDP01 (sample SAMN15323441, study PRJNA562643) | freshwater metagenome | isolation source: river surface water | place: USA:Blue River Watershed | collected 2017-08-17 | reverse complement strand
GTTATATTGCCCCAATATGGGGACTTTAGATTATTATACATAAGATATTGAAAGATTGAAGATATTTTTTGGAAAGAAAGATTTCTGAATTGTCTGGGTTTTATGAGTTCTGGAGATTTCTGAATTAGGTTCATGGGAAGCGCGGGGGGATTTTTTGAATTAGTGGGATTTGGATAATGAGAAATGTGCGGGACCAGCGGCCCGAAAACGAAAACCCCCGCCAGCGTTTTTCATCAACTGGCGGGGGGTGACGGGGCGATCCTATTCCGCATCGCACAAGTCAAGAAACATCCCGCAACATTCACACAATGGGCGGGCGGCTTGCGCTTCAACGGCGGCTTGCTCCCGTTCCGCGCACCATGCATTGAAGGCGGCAAGATCTTCAGGCGTCAAGATCGCAAAGCGATCGACGGGCGATTCAGCGGACAGACTAGAAAATTGATTTGACATATTGAAAGAGGGGGCGGGGTGTTACCCCCGCCCCGTTTGAATGTTCAGCCAATGGAAACGACATCATCGGCTTTGACAGTGAAGCATCGCGGCGGCGTGTCACTCGGCATCTCCTTGGCCGTCAAGTAACCGCTCACGGCGGCAAAGTCCACGGGGACGCCGTTCAAGTACCATTGGACAGAGGGGCGAAGATTATCGAAGGATGCGGGCATCATCCTAACGTATTCCGTCCCCTTGTCCTTATGGCGGGCGATGAAAGGAAAGGCAACCCATTCCCCTTTCCCATTCCATAAGGGGGCGACAATGGGCTTCCCATTGACATCCGTCCCGCGTGTCCCCGCTTCTACTTCTGCCGCCACGGCGGCGGTGTTGGCGTAGTCTACGCCCGTACGAACATGCGCGATCGTTTCCTTTTCGATCTTCAAATGGCGGAAGGCGGCGCGGATAGAAGCGCCTTCCAACGTACGCCGCCAATGGGCGGGGACATGCTGCCCCTTGCGGGACAGTAGAGTTTCAACAACGATCGATGCATTCATGCTAGAAATGACTTGCGGCCCGTTAATGGGATTGATCGCGCTTGTCATGGGGTGACTATCCCCGATCCCCGTCACCCCGTCAAATAGAATCTTGAAAAATCTTTTGTGCCAAATTGGCGCACACTGGCGACGCTCTAGCGGGCGTTTTAACGGGCGATCGCCTCAAATAGAATTGCAAAGAAACGCCAATGTTTAACGGTAAAGCCAAAAATCCCGTGTCACCATAGCGGAAAGGGGGTGGGACGCGTCAAATCGAATCCTGGTGCGTTTACGGGGCATCGCTATAAACCGTTGCAAATCAGGCACTTGCGAACTTTAACGATAACGGGAAATGGGACGAAAAAGGGGGCAGGGTGTTACCCCTGCCCCCGTGCCCCGTACCCTATTCGCCCGCCATGGCGGGGACGCGCCCGCCCGCTTCAACTTCCGCCCGCGCCCCCGTAGGGGCAGACTCGGCAAGGGTGAAGTCCGCACCCTCCCGCCCCGCCCCCGCGCCGCCATAGTTGCGGGATGCATGCTCGAAATATCCGACAGAAGAGCCGATCCCCCGCATCAAACGATCGCGGGTTTCGATCGCGGCGATCGCGGGCGCGATCGTCTTCCGAATTTCCGCAAGCCAACGGAGCTTGGCGCGGTATCCGATCGCGGAAGGATCGGTGTTAAGGCGGGCGCGGCGGGCGGCGGCCCGTTGTGCGGCACGATACGCTTGGCTTTGATTCATGGTTGAACGTGAAACGCCCTCGCTTTCAATCGGGGCTTGGTTATGTTTCACGGGGACAAACCTAGCAGAAGCGGAAACGGGCGCAAGAGAAATTTGCATTTTTTTTAAGGCGTAAAAACCCTTATGGCGCAAAGAGTTGCGGGGGGCTTGCGCCCCCCGCTCTTTCCGCTCTCTACTGTCCCCGCCCTACTTCCCCGCCCCCTTGCCCTTGCGATAGTTCACAAGGATCGTTTCCCCGATACGGGCGAAACCGCCCCACTTGTCACCCGCTTCCGTCAAGCGGCAAAGGGTGTCAAAAAATTCCAGCTTACGATCCGCGCCCGCGCCGAATTCGCTGGACTCCAATTGCTTAAAACGGTTTTCGCTCTCGCCCGCGTTGAAGTGTGTGTAGTATTCCGTCGCCGCCTGGAAGAGATCAAGCGCGGTCTGCCCTTTGTTCCCCTTGCCCTTGCTGAAAAGGGAAGTGAGTTTCTCGATGATGTTGGCGCTGCGCACGCTCAATTCCTTTTTCGCGTCCCCGTTGCCAATGAAGGCGGCGAAGATGTTTTCCGCTTCACTCAACTTGACGGGGAAGGCGGCCCATGAATTCAGACGCGCCAGCATCGCCTTGCGCCCCGTAATGGCCGCTTCAACCATCTTGGGCACGTCACCAAGGGCGGCAATCATGTTTTTCTTGTGAACGACGGAAACCGCCATCGCGCCCGCATCATCAGCGAGGGCGGCGTGAAACGTGTTCGAGCAAACGATACAGATGCTCGAATCCTTGATCGTCACCCGCGTCGACTTGTCGAAGGAATTCAGAATGGAAAGGAAATTCTGGAATTCCCGCCCGTCCACGACGTACTTGGAAGCCTCTTCGATTTCAATAGAGAGAAAAACCAAGTTGCGGGCACGGACGCTACCCGTGCTTTTGATCTTCCATTTGACGCCCGCCTTGTCCAAAGCCCCGCAAAGAGCTTCGACAAGGGACAAAAACGCTTCATTCCCGAAAACGCGGTAGCTGTCCCCAAAGGGCTGGCCAACGGGGAAAACCGCTTCCCCCGCGTGATCGTACGCTTCAAGCAACTTGAAACCCGTATCCTTGCCGCTAGGCAAGAGAAGCGGGATCTCGCGGACATCCCAGCGGGCGATCGCATTAGTGGCGGGATCGCGCAGGGTGATAACGGGGTGAATCTCATTCATGCCGTGCCATTGGCGCTCCGTTCCCGTCAGCATGTCCACACCTTTTTCGATTTCGGAACTCATTTTCTTTGGTTGTCGCCGCCTCGCTTTCCTCGGGCGTTTGTTAGTTGCGACGGTTAGAAGCTAAAACTAATTGGAACAAAAGGGCAAGATCTTTTTTGGGTTTTTTTTAATCGCCCGCCCCGCCCCGTAACAGGCGAACAAAAGCGGCCCCGATTAACAGGGCCGCAAATCCGAGCAAAAGCGTTTCCATGGCCTAGGCGTACCACTTGGGCACGGCTTCAAAAGCATCCGCGATCGTCCCATAGCCAAGCCCCCGCAAGAGTCTACAAAGGGCATCATCGGCTTTGACGTGCCAGGTTTCGCGATCGCCTTCCGCTTGGGCATCTTGCAATGCCGCAAGGGTTTCATGGATGATCCCAATGGGGCGGATGGTAGAAGCATCCCGCCGCGCCTCATAATCGGCCCGCGTAATTGGCGTTGCCAATACAACCCCGTCCGCCCCCCGCCATCCATCAGGATCAATGATCTCGATGCCATCAATTTCGGCCCAAACTAGGGCCGATGCCATTCTGGCGTTTGAAGATTTGAAACGAATTGAATTCATGATCGCTAATGTTAAATGGGCCGATGCCGATTGTCAATTCTAATTTGCTTGATCTGAATTTCCCGTTGAACCCAAGCGGCGGGCTTCCGCTTCCCAAAACGCAACCCGATCGCGCTCAATTGCAAGTTCCATTTCAAGGCGCTTGGAAAGATCTGGCCAACGGGCGGCCCGTAAATCAGCGGGAAGGGCAAGGATGGCGCTCGTTTGGGGCGTTGGATTGTTCGCCCGTTCAACGGGATTCAACCGCCAAGCCTCATATTCAAGCGCATTCATTCCGCAAGATTATTGTATTTGATTTGATTTGTCAAGCATCGACTTGCGCCCATGCCTCTTTTTCCGCTTGAATTATTTCATCGGGCGACAATTCGATCGTTTCTCCCGTGTCACCGCGCACGCTGGCGACAAGCGAGATCTCGGGATCGGTATCGGGTTCCAAGGGGACGCCATAGCGATCGCAACTGCCCCGCCCACCCCGATAGTAACGAAACGAGCAAACAACGGGGATTTCAGTTTCCCCCCGTTCAACGTTCAAGGCAATTTCAATCATGGGGGCAAGTCTAGGCTATTTGATTTGATTTGTCAAGCGGGGAATGGGCGTTTATTTCGCCTCATTTATTCGCTATCGATTTCCCCGAAATCCTCTCGCCCCTCATCCCTGTAATCGTCCGCTTCGTTAGCGTTAAAGTCGGCAAGATCGTCCTCGCCCGATCCATCGCCAGGCCACCCCTGCGCGGGATCTTCGAGGTGTGTCCGCTCTTCATATTGCGCTTCGAGAAAATCGTCCATATATTTACAGGGTAAATGATTTCGCTTTTGAAGTCAATCGAAATTTTAACGGGAGATTGTCGCGACATGGGGGGAAGCCTTGAAGTTGGCGCGGTTGGTGTCTGAATTCCACGACATAAAAACGTATTTGCGCCCGTCGTAATTCAAAACCTTTTTACAAATCTTTTTCACGTCATCCCAGCCATTAGGCACGTCGACGACAAGCCAAAACGTACCATCATCTTGGCGTTGCGTAGGCATCACGGGGATTTCGTTTGGGGAAATGGTCGCGTTCATGATTTCCAAGTTAAATGATTAGTTTTGATTTGTCAAGCGGGGAGTGTTTCCTAGCGATGAAACTTTGTAAGCTCCACGGGGGCAGATGTTTACACTCTCGCGGCCCCATACGCTTTCCCGCCTGACAAAAAACCGTCACCCGTTCACTTGCACGCGGATCTTGTTCACGATCTGGCCGCGCCCAACTTTGCGTTGCATGATCATGAACGGTTCAACCGATCCCGCAGGCATATCGGGGATGATGGTGCGGGCGTTGGTGTTGTGGCTCACCTTGAATTCCACGCTCCAGGCGGGCTTGCGGCCCAACGTCATCACGACGGGCGGCACGATTTGATCAAGGTTAGCAAACGCGTTATTCAGGTTCATTTTTTCTTTCAAATGCGGGGGGGCAGGCCGATTGCCCCGCCGCTAGTTTGGTTTCACGATACGGCCCGTGTGATTAAGAGAGTAAATGGATCGGGCGATTGTGTCAAGCCCAAGTTGGTTCAACCAACCGCCTGCCAATTTTTAGCCCAATTGGAAAATTCAGCCAACGGCAAGCGGATGAAATCCAGCGGCTCGTTTTCGATGGTGGCGGGATTAAAGCGGACGATTTGAATATCAAACATGATCTTGCCGCTACGATGCTTGATCGTGTAAAAGGCGAATTCGTTTTTGTGCCACTTATGCGCCAATTGAAGTTCCATAATTGAATTTGTCAAGGGTTAGTTTCCTCCCCTTAGTGATTTCAATCTAACAAATCGTAATACTCGCGGGGCCAATTGGCCAGAAACCAATATCGCGCCCGATCCCAGTCGGCGCGGGTGTAATCCAACCCGCAAGTGTGGTGGCGAGTGGTGACGAAATCGTAAAGTTGGCAAGCCAACGGTTCGAGCGTATGCGAAATGCCCGAAAACGGATTAGTGCGTTTCTCGTTTTGGGCGGGCTTAAGATAGCCCAATTTTTCGATACGTCCAAGGGTCGCGAGTTGTGGTTTGGTAGGTGCTTTCATCGTTTACAAACGTAATTGATTCGAGCCCGTTTGTCAACCTTTAATTATTTGATTAACAAAATAAAAGCTAGAATGGCGGGGGCGCGTCTCCCCTCTTTGCCGCAAAGCGATCTAATCACGCCTGATTTATTCGCAATTCCGTTGGCGGCCAGTATCCCACGCCTTCCCCTTTTAACGGGAAAGCGAGACCATTCAAATTTTAATTCTGCAAAAGGGCGGAAATTCTTTGGGCCAATTTCCCGTTGGCCAGATCTTGGACGGGGGCGAAATGGTTAGTTTCGCCGCAATAGTCTTTGCGCCCCTTGCACTTGCGAAACAAGACGGCCGCCCGCTTGCCCATGCAACTGTCCGCAATTTGCACGTAAATCCTGTCCCCGTGCAACGTGACTTCACCCGATACGGCAGGGCCGCCCGCGTTGAATCGCAAGTCATAATCAGACAAGCCGATTGCTTTTGCAAGCTCTTTCAAGGCATGCTTCCCGTCCAATTTGAAACGGGTTTTATTTGCGGGCATGCCGCAATCGTCCCCGCCGATGCTGGTGATCTCAAACCAATTCGCGAATTTTTGCGTGCGCGTCATATTGGTAATTTAATCCAATTGTCCCATTTAGTCAATCCCAAATCGGCTCAAATTTCACGCCCTCGGGAAGTTCAGCCAAAGGGGGCAGACTATCGTGACGGCGCGAATCGTTATAATGCCAAAGGGCATTTTCCTCTTTGGATTCCACGACGCCATCTCTGACAATGTAGGAAATCGGCGACATGTCGCGGGTAATAGGGAAAACGGCTTTGTATTTCATGACCTAATCCTAGGTCCTTTCCCCCATTAAGTCAACCCTAATCCCACCAAATTCGAGTTACCCCATCCTTGGTGTCCCACTCACTCGCCTTCATAGCCGCGATCGGCTTGACGGGCGGGGTGACATAGACGCAAACGCTATACTCCCGCGCCAACGTCACTTGGCTTTGAGGGGGCAGCATGGCCAACAAATGGGCCTCAAAGTCATTGTAGCCATCGGGAATGGCGGCGGCGGCGATCAACATTGCCCGCCCCTTAGTTACGGGGGCGCTGGCCTTGAACATTAATTGGCGAATGTCTTTCGCCTCTTCAAAGGGCAGGCGACAGTCACAATAGGCTCGTTCCGTTTCATCTTGAACCGTTGCATTGATGATGTTTTGTCGCATAATTTAGAGAGTAAATGATTCACTCGGTCATGTCAAGCTCTTCCAACAAACTTTGCTGACACGCCGCCAACAAAACAGAATCCCAAATACTCGCCTCCAAAGCGATGCCATCAATGGCATGAAGGCGCGTTTGTGCGAGCGTAGCGTACGAAAGGCTATGCTCCCTCGCCACGTTTTCCGCCCCGCCGACGACCAACGCCGTGCCAGTGATATCATCGGGGCGCGAAGCCTCACGAATCCAACCGATCGGCCCCGTCTGGCCGCTGGCTTGGTAAGAGGGGATAACGACAATCGCGACCCATTGGCCGCCCCGATTCTGCATCTGGCAAGTGAATTTCATGTTCAAAAGCGTAAATCAGATCCTAATTGTTGTCAACTGAAAAAGAGGCTGGGCACGATAGGATTCGAACCTATAACGAGAGCTTTGCGAGTGGGGGCTTATTCCGCCCGTTTTTACTCTCGCCGTACTAGTTGCAAAGCGGGATCTAAGTCAAGCCAAACAAAACCCATTTCCTTGCACTTTTCAGGGGGCCGCTTTAGGCAGCCTGTTTTGCCGATTAAACTACGCACCCATAAATTGGAGTTTTTAGAGGATTTCACTCTGAATTTTTGTTCCAATCAAAGGGACTTGCACCCTATATCTCCTCCCTTTTCGCCCTTGGAGGGGCTACACAGTTCAGTGTTTTGACTTAAACTAGATTGTCTATCTCTTCGGGAAAACTCTGGGTTAATTAGGCCCATGAACCCGTTTCTTTGCGCTTAGAAAGATCAAGCGGTTTCCTCTCGCCCCCGCTTTTGTGGCCGATATACGCCACGGGCCAGACAACAGTGCGCCGTTGCCTACGCGTTGCAAATTCTGTCAGGCCACGATCCCTACCGTCCCCCAGAGGCCCTACAAGCCCAAGGAATGGGGATTGAACCCATTTTATCGCCTAACGTGAAACACTGTAAACTGATTCGGGGCGTCTGTCAAATCTTTCTTCCAACATTCGCCCTATAACTCGGCTAAGGGGTTCCGCTAGTAAATGCTAGCGTGGCATCGCGACTGCCCAAACTGCCAAGCGCCCCGATTCAATTTACTATGTCAATCTAAACGCTTTCCCGCACTTTGTCAATGCTAGAGTTTTTTGCCCGTCGGCGCTTCAACTCTTGACTGTCCGCCTGCCTAGCTAGGGCAGGCTCAATCTCCAAAAGCAACGGATTATCCGTCATCATCGGCCCGATTGATTAGGCTTGGCCGTCACGCCTTCCCGCGCTAGGGGCGGGACACCTGCATGCGTTCGCTATGTTGGCAGCATGCTAGAACATAACAGGACGTTTTGTTTTTTACTTGGTACCAAAACAGGTCTGACAACTTTCCAAGATCGTTTACGGTTTTCGCAGGCTAGCTCTGTTTCCCCGCCTAACGATAAAATCATTCTAAATGCACTCCGCTCGAATGTCAAGCGGGCTTTTCAGGCTTCGGCTTGCCCATCGGGTCCCACATGTGGGCCGCAAAGGCGGACATCAGTTCGCGCCCGCCCTCGATGGACTTAGCAAGCTCAGTCAAGCGGGCCTGTTCCCGCTCACCGTGAGACCAAACGCGATGGTCATCACTGAAGCCATAAAACCAGTCAAACCGATTCAACTGTTCCCACAAGTCCCGCAACCGCCCAGCCCAAACCCCTAGACACAAAAAAACTCCGCTGAATCATCGGGGATCTCAATACCCATAGACAGCGCCCTTTCCTTCACGGCCCGCGTTGCCTCTTTCATTTCGTCGCATGGATAGCGATCGGCCGTTTCTGCTAGCGCGTCCAATTGATTAAGCGTCAAAGCGATTTTGTTCATATTAAGAATCTAAACCAAGTCCCGCCGATTGTCAAACAAAATTGTGTCCCTTTCGGGGCGGACAGAACCGCCGCGCGATTTCAGCACTAACCGCCGCGACTTGCTGAAGGCCGCACTAGGGACGTTGGGCTTTTACTGACTGGCGATGTGGGCCATTTACCGCTTCCCTCCCCATAAGAGGGGCGCTCTTTTATGGCCGCTTGAGCTACAGTCAGCTATTCAACCCAAATTCAGTCTAAAGGCTTTTCCGCCTTTTGTCAAGCCCGCTATTCAACGCGCTTATTCCGCCTGTAAATCTTCGCGGAAGGCTTGACCTTTGTCACCACGAGAGTCCTAGGCAATTGCACCCTAGGGCGAACCGCTTTGTAGGTGATAGGCTTACGTTTCATGCTAGTAACCCTAAATCATCCTCGCGTCGGCGTCAAGCCCTAACAACCGACCAAAGAATCTTTTTCGAGCCAATTGATTTTAGGATTGTCTTTGAAGTGCAAATCCCGCTCCAAATAAGCAGGGCCAACTTTGAGAGTCGGCAGTTCATTGACAAAACACAAGCTGCCCCATTCCACGCATTGCATGCCAATGTCAGCATAGCCATACACCCGCCCATCGGGCGCGATGCCAGTAACAAGCCAAGTCAGTTTGCCCATGAAGAGCTTGACAATGGGCCGCATGCCTTGATCGGAAGCAGCGAGCAACTCGCCCATTTGTGACTTGGTGATCAACATCATAACAGGATTGCGAATCGATTTCATGATTAAGAATCTAAATGGTTTTGTGTCTGGCGTCAATCCAAAATTTGCGTGTCCATCGTTTCGTACTCAATGAACTTGGCTTCCAACGGCTTACCCAAAAAGCCATGCAATTGCACGTCGGCCAGAGGTAAATCCACGTATGCGTCATCAAGAAAAGGCTGGATACGATTTGCAGTCGAATCGGGCACTTGCGCGGTAAGCCTTACGAGGATTTCAATCGTTCTCATAATCAAAACCTTAAACTAATGGGCGGGGCAAGTCAAGCCCCATTCCAAGGGGGCAGGGGGGAAAGGCAACCCCCCGCCCCCGCTTCTCAGTCCATGCGGGAATTGACAGACGCCTTGATGCCGTGGCGAGTCAAGACTTCGGCCATGGCGTAAGCGTGAATTTCCTTTTTCTGCATGGATTGGTTGTAATCGTGGATTGGCACGTAATAACCGCCCCCATAATTGGAAAAGCCCATTCGATTATCGCGCAGCCAAGTCACAAAGGCCCCGCGAGCGGGGCGAATCACGACGCCAGCAAAGCCGCAAACCCCATCGGGAACATGCCAGGGGCCGCCCTCGCCAATGACCGTCATCGGCTTGATCGTGGCAGCGGCAGATTGAACGGCCTTCCGCCCCGCCTCATTAGCTTCAGCGAAGATCGCCCCGCAATCGACCTTGGGCTTGGCTTCCCTGCGCTTAAGCACCGCCCCCGCCCATTGCTCGACAGTCTCACGGGCCATGGTAGGCGTAGCGGCAAACACCCGATTGATATCTTCGAGGGAGGGATTGCAGGCGCGGACATCAAATCCCGTCTTGCAGAAAATGGCGAAAGATTGGCGGGGAGTCATTTTGTATGCGTTCATAATTAAGAGACTAGATTAACTATGTTTTTTAGTCAAGGAATCATTTTCTCAAAAACAACTCCATCGACCAAAATAGAAACGAAAGATTGCCCGCCCATGGTTTTGGTGAACTGTAGATCGTCGATGTCCGCTGAGCGGAAATCAAAAACGCCAATTGACATTTGATCCATGGCACGGCGTTGCCGCTCAGTAAGAGTTTTGAGCGTGATACCCTTGGGCAAGACAAAATTGGGCTTGTCTTTACCCGAAAGGCGTTTGACGTAATTGATCAAAATTGTTCGCATATTCAAGACTCTAAATGAACTTGCCCCGTAAGTCAAGGCTTTAGGAAAGGAAATCCCCCGCGCCCTTTGGGGCACGGGGGAACCCCCTTCAAGTAAGGCGGCAGATAACAACCGCCTTAAAAGCAAAAAGGCCGATGATTACAATGAAGCCCATACTATTCCTTATGAGTGAGTTTCTCCAATCGGGCGACTTCGGCTTTCAGGGCCGCCAATTCCTTGGCCGTCCCCTTTTCCTCATCTTCAATATGCTCCAAATCAAACTTGGCGCAAAGGATCTTCAAAATGGGCAGGGCACCGTAACCATGAAGCCCGTAGGCGATCGCGTCCCAAAGGAAATGAGGCACGATAGCGAGCGGATGCGTAGCCATGGCCGCCCCGCTCAGCATAATCACGACGCCCGAAACAATCTTGACCGTCTTTTTCTTACGCGGGCAAGGGATATGGCGAACAACCAATCGGATCGGGTAGATCGCGACATTGGAGAACTTGTGGACGTGGACAAGGGCCGTTTTCATGATTAAGAGACTAAATGTTGCTCCCGCATTTGTCAAACTTTAATTACCGAAAAATTTCGATAAGCAAAACCCGTTGGGCCTCAGGATCTACAAAAGCCCAATCGATCGATGGATACTGCCGCGCAACATTGATGCGGGCAAGCTCAGCAACGGAAACGGAATTGAAACGCGTAGCGGTTTCATGCCCACCAGGAACGATTTTGCAATCGCAATAATAGACGAGACCTTTTTCAGGGCAAATGCCAGCAATTGAAATCATGATTAAGATCCTAAATCTAGTTCCCTAAGATGTCAATGCTTAATCGGCTAGTAAATCGGCAACGATCGCCGTTATTATCATAAGCCCCGCCGCTACCCAAAAAACGATCATACGCCCGCCGCGACTTGACTAACGCGGCGTTTTGCATTGCCGTGCGCCTCAAAGCCCACGATCACATTGCGTTTCCCTTGGGCGCACAATTTGCACGTTGCGCAAGTAACATATTCCCGTGTCTGGGCGGGGCACTTCACAACCTTATGCCCCGCAGGCGTTTGGACGGTATCGGGCGAGCCGATAGGGAGAACACAAACCACGGGCGCAATGCCCAAAGCCTTCAATTGATCGGCGTGTTCCAAATTGTTGCCGCTCAAATTGATAGCCAGTCCCTCTTTATTGGCTTCCGCCACAAGGGAACGATTATTACGGGCGATTTGCGACTCGCCCAAAACGGGCTTGTGAGTATAGGTAAAAAACCGCTTGCCTTTACTGGCAAGAATCATCGCCCGAAGTTTGGTCCCGTCGATACGGTTCCCAATGCCAGCAAGATCGCCCGCCTGATTAAGACGAGCCAATTGGCCAGAGGGAAGAGCCGACAACGCCTTAACATGGGCGTCATAATCCGTCCCCGCCTGGTCGCGGCTAACGGCTAGCCAATGAATGTTGATCGCTCCCGTCGCCGCATAACACCCGCCCTTGCGGAAAGGGCAGGCGGGAGGGCAAGTTTGTTTGGGGTTAGTCGTGACGGCAATCGGGCCAGTCTTGCGATTGCCGCTAACAGGGGTGAGCAGGTATTGCATAATTAAGATAGTAATACCCCGCCGCTGAATTGTCAAACTAAATCTTGCGGTAAAAAGCCAAGCCGCTTTTGTAAGTAACCTTTGTCCCTGCTGTTTTGTAAAGGTTTTTGCAAATGACAAAGCCCCCATCTTTGTTTAGAATGGGTTCACCGTTTCCCCTATTATTAAGGGCATTGCCATAATCATCGGCCTTAATCGTTTCGCCGACTTCCAACCGTCGCCAGCCCTCAGGGCAAGAATGGTAAGCGGGCTTGACGGCCCGCTTCCGATAGAAACTCAATAGATCTCCATCGGCGACCTTATGACCAACATAACCAAAGATCTTGCTGACTTGCGCAAAGCCATGCAATGGATCTCCAAACGGAAGCGTATTTACTTTGGCGTTAATCAAATCATCCTTTCGGACAATCTCGCCCGCTTTGAGACGACGATAGCCTTTGGGGATAGGGTGAGAAGCGCGTTTCATGGTTTTTACTCTAAAGCCTTCTTTTGTTTTTGTCAAACAATTTCCGAAGGTTGTTTCATCTCGAACGGAAGATAAGGCTCGTTTTTCCCCACGACCCTATCCAAAAAATCAGCCAAGTTAATCGGATCGCCGTCGCCCGTTTCAAATTCAGAGTCGCCCGCGTGAAACTCTTGCCGAGTCCACTGTTGCGTATCCGTATCAAACGACTGAATGACAAGGCCCGTTGTGATCTTATTGATGATCATGGGAATAGATTAAATCTATGGATGCCAAAAGTCAAGCGCCCAATGGCTTAATTCTTTGGCGGCAATAATTACAAGTGTAATTAGCCTCTCCCCGCACAATCCTGCCGTGGCGACGGGCGCTGATTTTCATCTCGCGACAAGCGCAAGCATAATTAAACACCCGCGTTTGATAACGGGCGCGGGCAGTTGAGCTAGTGTCATAGGAATGACACCGCGTAATGTCTTGCACTCCAAGGGCTTTCATCACGCCCCGCCACTCAGGCCCATGGGCCTGTTTTGCAAACGGAAAAAGTTTGTTAGTCACCAAATGGGCGACTTCATGGGGGCAAGTCCGTGCCAAAAACGTTTCGACATTTTGGGCGTAAAGAGTAGGGGAATAAACCACTTTATTTTCCCCATAATAAGCCCTGCCAGCGGTTCGCCCCATATCGCGCCATTCGATGTTCGCGATCTCAAAGGCCCGCCCATAGACTTCTTGCGCCCTCTGGTAAGCCTCCAACACCTTGTCTTCCAGACGCCTAACCAATTCGTTTGTAAGCATGGAATGAGATTAAATGGTTAATCTGATTTCGTCAAGAACGCATCTCACAAAAAACAAAAAATGATGGACGGTATGGGAATCGAACCCATCATACAATCGGCTCTACCAATGAGCTAACCGCCCATTAAAAACGAAATTAAGAACAAAGACAAGTCCCGTAAGGGATGCAACAATTGCTAGAAAACATTTCGCAACAATTACACCAAGTTGCCCGCCCACCGCACAAATGACAAGTGCGGGTTTTTTGGCTGTAGCGCCACGGATATATATTTCGCTCCCGCTTGCGCTCCTTTCGCCGCGCAAGTCTATTTGAAGGGTGAGGCATCAGCATGGGACAATCCTAAAGCATCTCCCGCATCATAGCAAGATCTATTTCCAACCGCGCAACTCGTTATCGCTCAGGCTGCTAGGCTCAGGGCGCTTCATATTTCAGAGCCTAAGCCTATTATTTGGGCCTGTCAAGCCATTATTTACCCCACTTCGCCCAAACAAAAACAATCAAAAAACTTGCCAGAGCCACCAACCCAACGCCCAAAAGCACCACCGCCATAACTGCCAGCGGCATCCAAATGGGCGCGAGAACCCACCACCACGACCAAGCAATGACCCCGCAGAGTTTCAAGACGATAAAGGTCAGCGCCAACCAGCCCAAAAAGCCCATTGGCTTCGCTCCATTCACGTAGACTTTATTTACTGTTTTTGTATTCATTATGGTTATTTAGGATCGTTCACTTCGACCCACTTGTTCACCTGCTCCATTACGCTATCGTCCACGTCATCGCCCGAACCATCCTCCCAAAAGGTTTCAGAACCAATTAACCTCATGTTATTTGTATTCCAAAATTCGTGATGGACGAGCTTACGGCCGTCGATTTCAAAAACGAATTCGACTCTCTCCGTGGTTTCGGTATTTCGGGAAATGAGCTTCATATGGTGACTCTAAGGGATTGTCGCTATTTTGTCAATAACTATTATTTATTCAAAAAAGCCAAATAAATAACAAATTGACCCAAAATAAAACAAAAACGCCCTAATTTTTCTTGGGCTGGATAATGATTTCCATATCGCGCCCAATGAATTCCCATACGCCATCGGGGCAAACGGCCTCCTTAGGAGTCTTTTGCGGTTCAGTCCAATAGAGTCCATTATGCAAATCGATAAGCACAAACTCTTTCACAAAGCAAAGCATGTGAATAGCCCCGTTATTTTTATGTCGGAAAAGGTCGCCCTTCTTGTATTCGGGTTCAGTAGATTTAACAGAAAATTGGATTTTGTGCATAATTAGTTTTGTTTATTTTGGGCGGCCAGAATCGCGTCAATCGTCTCTACTACACCAGTAATCATCGCCAGAAAAACAGGACTCTGGAGATCTTCACAAAGCCCCTTACAAAAAGAAGTAGCCTTGTCATTAAGTTTCGCAGCAAGCGCCGATCGCTCTTCCTTATTTAGAAGGCCACTAGTACCAACAACAAGGTTAATCGCACTATCCGCTAGTGACAGGTCTTGTTCGTTCATTTTGATTTGATTTATTTATTCGGCGAAAGATTGCGTATTACTCTCCTTGCGAGCCTGATCAACGGCAGCCAACCCCATAATGGCCCCCGCCGTCATAGTAATCAGCACGGCCTCATACAGATGATCAAGCCCGTTCTCAGTGAACTTGCCAGCTTCCAAAGCGATTCGCTCATACAGCGCATCAGTTTGGGCCTTGTTGAGAAGAGGAGAAGTAACGTTTTGCTTGGTGTTTTCGTTCATAACGTGATGATACTAGTTTATTTCGTGGTGAGAGTCAAGTATTGTTTGTTAGTTTTGAATGTACAGTAAGCCGATAGAGATTAGGGGGATTGAATTTGTTATTTTAATTGAGAAATGTTTCGCTCCGCCATCCACCCCCAAAACACAACCCAAAAAACACAACCATAAACAATTCAAAAACAATCATCCAACCATCGAGACAACAGATCTTTTGCTACCTGTAATGCTCTCTCTTCACTGAAGGACGTAGGGGAAAACGTCTTTATTTTACCATCCTCGTATTTGAATGCGGGAGCGTATTGCCCATTACCCTAGGGATGAGCGATTGCTTCGACTTTCGGCATCTCGTTGTCGTTCATACAGTTAGGAAGATTTCTTTCTTTTGGCCAGTACCTCGAAATATCTCTTCAGCACGGGATCGGCGTTGATCTTTTCCTTTGCCTCTTTGATTTCCTGCTCTTCCCGCGCCTTATCGGCCAGTTTATGCTTGTCCCACCAGTCAGCAGCAGGATCAGGAATAGGCAAATCCCTCTCCAACAACCACTTACAAGAATCGCACAAGATTCTCGTCAGCTCAGTCACACGGGGATTCTCGGTTTTTACCGATTCGGCGTCTCTGGAGTCGTAACAGGGCATAATTTTCTCAAAGTTTTGTGAATACCACAATCCAAGCCACTAAAAAGACTAACATGACAACCCAACAACTTGCAATCTCAAAAAGAGTCATGGAAAGTAGTTTAGTTAGCTTTAGTTAGCTTTTTGGTTAGGGGGCGGAAAGCCGCTCCAACAGAAGCTCGCGATCATTGAGTTCATAAACCCCCTTAAAATTAGGCCTTTTATTTTCGGCATAAGGCTCGACGCCCAAGGCCGCACAAAGGGCCAGAAATTTCGTTTTAGTCTCCTTATCGGGAAAAAAGTAATCGCCACACGCATCAGCCCGAACGCCGATATGCCACAGGGCGCACCCATTTCCTAAGCTCAAGGCCCCAAGCTCGCCAGCGTCAGAGATCCGCTTGAAGAAATCAAGAAACCAATCTTTCGTGTATGTCATGGCGTTATCCTAAAGGGTTATTGGGCGACGGTCAAGATCGTTTTTTTGAAATCGGAGTTACCCAATGGGTAAGGGAAGTGCCATAAATTAAACGCAGCCGTGCCCGTATGGGTGTGGATCACCATAACAAGAACACTGTTTAGCCTCGCCCCGATTCTCCCAAGTCACGCCGTAAAACAGACCCCCTGTATCACGTAAAACGGCGGACTTGTAAAAAGAGAAGTAAATTGTAAACCCAGAATTTTTCAGGGCGTCATTCAACGTCTCGCCCTCGTACTGCTCAATGACTTGGCCGCGATCCGTAACCGTGTAGAGATAGCGTTCTTTCATGGTGTTATCCTAAACGTTTGGGGCGAATCAGTCAAGCCAAAACGTGCCAATCAGTTTGCCATTTGTGGCCGAAAACCGATAATATCTGTCCGTCAACAGAGACGCAGCAAGGCCGCCAACAGGGGGCGAAAGCAAATGCACGATTTCGCTATCTGTATTGTCCTCTAGGATGCACTCGAATTTAATTCCGAATTCCTTTAGCATTTCGCGAAAGAAATCAATTTCTCGGGTTTTCATTTATTGCATCTATTATGGACCAAAGCAAGATTAGTCAAGTTATTATTTCCGCCTTTGCGAATTGGCTTCAAATGTTCGATTGTAGCGTAATCGGGGGCATCAGGATTTCCAGCAAAATTCATCGGTTTCCCGCACCAATAGCACCAACATCCATAGATTTGGCGAAGCGTGGGCTTGAGTCTGGCAGCGTATTGGCGAATTCTTTTGGGGGCCTTCCTTCCCTTCCGTCCATCGGCACGAATTTGATAAGTAAAAGTCCCGATATAGTGACGGGCTTCTTGACTGATTGCCATAACAATCTCAATCCTAAACGATCTGCCCCCACGGGTCAAGAGAAAAAGGGCGGGGGACTCGCGCCCCACACCCCATTTAAAGCTCAAAGGCTTTTGCGATGCGTTGTTTGCACAACTCCCAAAATCGGCACAAGGCTCTATTTGGTCCGCGCATAATATCATTTATAATATCCTCCCCCTAGCACCCGCTAGGGGAAACGCTTTGGGCTTATTTACCTATTTATAGTGGCCCAAACCACTTAGGAGTTCTTCAACTCCGCAAATTCGCGCAGAAAGGTAGCGCCCAGTCCGCTGTTCGAGTCAAACGCCTCCTTGGCAAACACTTCCACATCCGCAGTCTTCAGGAAGTTAGCACGGGCGTTAACGACCCGCTCCAGATCCGCCTTGATGGCCCGCTCCCGCTTACGAATGTCGCGCAGCATGCCCACGCGGGACGAAACCAACACATCCACCGCAGAAAGCGCCCGAATCAGGGCCTTCTTCTTCCGCTCGCGCTGCTCCTTCAGCAGATCCGCAGCCGCCTCACGAAAGAGGGCGTTGTCAATCTTGTCATACTCGGCAACCAGCTTGTCAATGTTGTTCATAGTGTTTACAGGCTAATGGTTATTCGTTACTTTGTCAAGACTTCGAGAGTGACTTTCGAGCCAATGGGGAGAAGCGTAGCCGTGCCCTCTTCAATCATTTTGTTTAACACGTCCTCAGTCATGTTCTGATCGCTCCACCGCCCCCCATCGCGCAAACAAATCAATCGAAAAATTGGCCCGTCCTTCTTACTGTCATATCCAGTGACAGCGAGGATATATGTATCTCCGCCAACCGTTCCGTCCTTCACGTTGAAAAGATCGCCGCCCTTAAATCCAGGCGACCGAAGCCATTCCGATTTGGTAACTTTGTTCATGTTTTTGAGATTAATTGTATTCGCCGTAAATGTCAAGCGATTTCCTTAACAATCAAAACCCCTTTGAAGGGCTTGATTATGTTATTTCGGACAAGATCTTGGACATCTGCATGAAACATCAGATCATCCTTCCACCGATTGCCCGTATTCAATTCAATTAGTAGAAATTTATGGGAAGCGACTTGAGCCAAAATATAAAGCTCATTCTTCCTCCCTAAAGGCTTTACAAGCTCAAAAAAATCGCCCTCCCTGATGTAGGGCATATCGGGCTTCGGCAAACGTTCAATTGATTCGATGTTGTTCATAGGTGTAGTCTAGTTTGATTACCCAAGAAAGTCAAGCCTTGAACCCCTCTTTCACGTAGAAATCTTTGTAGATCGTGAAAAAGCCCAACCCCACAATAAGCCTTTTATTATTCAGTCCCAGCCAACCATAATGAAATCCGAAATGGTGCCAAAATTTCCATGGGAAAATAGTAAAGCCCCAATACTCAGACTTGCTATTATTAGCCCAGAAATCCACCAACGAGCCTTCAAAAAATTCCAAAACACGATGCTCGTTATCCGAACTGCCTTCCCAGTAACAATTAAACATAGTTTTATTATCCCACCAGTGCGGTGACTTCCGCGCCAATGTTCTTAACCCAAGTCGCGTTTTTACTTTCCAAATACTCGGCAACCTCCTTCAAAGAACGAAGCTCCCGATAAAAGAGATTGCTATTGGGAGAACAACCAATCCCCAAAAGCTGCCAATGCTTATCATCGCCATTACTGTTCATGGCGTCGCCGTAAATACAACGGACCAAAAGAAGATTGTTAATACTGATGCCGCAAAAAACATCTACTGGTCTCAATGTCTCCCAGTCGATGGACAAACGCATGACCCCAGCCTCAATAGCGGTTCGCGGATTGAGACAATAAATGCGTCCGTCGTATTTCACTTCGATTTCGTTCAATTTCATGATTTAATCCTAAAGGGTTATCGTCGTTCTGTCAATCTTTTACGGGTAGTCCGAATAGAATTTTTCTATGCGGACAGTGGCCAGATCTTTGGTCAAAACCAATTTGTTTTTCTTAATGAACTTGAGCATGGCCGCTTCGGTATATGGATGGCCCAATACCGCCCCAAACTCTCTGTCGATCAATTGCCATTCCGCAATCCAGCGATTAGGCTTGATGAGAACCAGTTTGGTTTTGCTTTCGGTTTCGTATACGTCGCCGACAAACAATTTGGGTTTCTTATTTTTCATTTGAAAATGGTGGCACAGAGGGGACTCGAACCCCTACGCCCTTACGGGCAGCGGATTTTAAGTCCGCTATGGCTGCCATTACATCACTGTGCCAATAACGAAAGTCTAATGCCTCATCGGTCCATTGTCAAGCCTAGCGCACTTGAACATCCACATCGGGAACAATTGTAGTTGGGCGGAACATGACACGATAATGGAACGGATCGGCCTTCACGGGCGCGATTTGCTCGCAAAACCACGTAACGTTATCGGAAACGCCCAGATAATGCTTCTTGTATTCCTTCGGTCCCGTCTTCACAATTACCGAAAGTCTCTTGTCTTCGGGAGTTACCGACAACAGGCCCTCAATTGTCAAGATATATTCGCCCGTAATGCCATTATAGAAAACGACACGACGGTTTACCTCAAAATTATGGGCCGCTTGTGAGACGTTATAGGAGGCCACTTGAGATTCCTGGTTGCACCCAACCAACAGGGCGCTGCATGCGACAACCAACGTTAGTTTATTAATGTTTTTCATTTTAGCTTTTATTTTCCCACCAAAAATTGACGATCTTTTGAAAGAGACAATTATCAATCTTGTGGCAAAAGTCACCATCCGCCCCAAAACACAAAACAATTTTCTCCTTATCCACTTCAACTGACAATTGCGGGTTGATCTGCATCTTCTGAGGCTTGGGCTGATTGTTTTCCAAATAGACAACCATTTCAGCAAAGGTAATGAAACTGCTATTCTTAGCAAGCTCACTTCCTTCCCCAATTACGCCGTAACGAGGCCCACTGACAATGCCTACAAAAAATAGTTTATAGCCCTCCGCCACTTTCCAAGCGGTCTGTTCTCCCCAATTTCGATCTTTCGCCCAATTGTTTAGGAAGTCGGCTTCCCATTGATGATTAACGCGGCAAATGTAGTTTTTGTTTTGCATGGTTTTATATTAGACGGAGTAGGCGCTTTTGTCAATCTTTTGTTTCGTCCGCCTTAGAAATAGATCGATAAACGAGTTTTTCGATTTCCCGATTAATATTTTCCGCAAAAACCATTTTTTCTTCAATCAAATACTCTTTAATTTCTTCGAGGGTATGAAGTCGCCGATGGAAGTCATCGCTATTAGGCGAACAGCCCAGCCCCATAAGCTGCCAACTATCATCTCGCCCGTAGGCCGATTGAACAAGCAAAAAGGGATTAGTTGGAACGCCTCTTTGGGGGACGAACACATCGCCAGGCAATAAATCACGCTTGTCAAACTCCGTGACCTTTCTAAGGCATTTGGTTCCGATGGCTCTGTCCAAATCGAGCATATAAGATTCGCCGTTAACTGTAATTAATTTGTTCATAATTTATTTAATGCTTCGCGGGCGATCTCCTGCATCGTCATCGCGCCACCTAATGGTTCGCTATGGATTGGGAAGCCAGCAATTATTTTAAGAGCCCGCTTTAATCTCGCATTCTCGGCAGTCAGGGCTTCATTTGAAGTATATGCAGCCCACAGCGTTTTTTGGGATATACCGTGGGCCAATACATGTTGGCCCCATTCTTCATCAGTTGGCGCTCTCATAATTTATTGTAAGCGGTTATACCAGTTTCATCACCGCAAGGTTTTTATCGCACTGGCCTTCGGTCAGTCATCAATCGCTCGTTCGTCAGACTGACAATTGAGAACGTGCTAGCCCGTGCATAGTCGCGGGCACCTAAGCCGTATGTCTAGCTTCGACTCATTTTTAGTGGCTTATTCTGTACTTTGAGTCTAATTAAGGCGGGAACACGACGAACCCGCCCTAAATTATCGCCGCTCAGCATTACGCTTTGCGAGCTTGCGGGCATTGGTGCCCTTGCTAGCATCGTGGTCAGAAAACGTTCCGACCTCAGTCTTCCGACGCATAGCGCGCTTAATTTCGGACCTATTCATCCCGTTTTCGCGACGGGCACGCTTACCATTACTAATCATGTTGTTATCCTATACTGTTTTTTTGTGGTTGTCAACTACGGAAAATTACTTTCGACGACCTAACCAAGTCATCGCTAAAGCAAACGCAATAAAAAGCAAAACCCCATACAAAATAAACTCTGGATTTTCAGACCAGAATTCGTCCGCGTCTTTCTCCCATCGGGAGCGATACACGATAACAGATTGATTTTCAGTCATATTCGTTTCAAAAGAAATTCGCCCGCCGCAGAAATGAACTGATAGGCATTCGGGTTTCCCCTCCCTTAGTTTCAGCCTACCTCGTCCGTTCGAGACACAACGCTTTTCTGCGCTTCTTTGTTTTCGCCTTGAGGCCCCCGCTTTGGGACCTTTCAAGGAAACAAATCGGCCAGCGTAAGCACGGGCGAATTAATTCAAAAAATTGTGTAAACCACCAACCCACCGACGAACGCGAAAAGGAAATCAGCCCAGATAGGCGTTAGGACCTTCACGGCTGCCATGATTATTTGAGGCAAATAAAACCCCAATCCAATGCCAACCAACATCCAAGCTAAGAACAAGTAATCCATATTTGTAGTCTATATGTTATAGAGTTTTTTGTCAACGTTTTTTTTGGGGGGGCATCCTCTTGTGAGTGTTGCAAGAGGACACCCCCCATCATCGAACAACTAGGCGGGGAACAACCGCCCATTTTTGGGCTTGGAAGGCCCAAATTAAAAATTGAGTTAAACGGGAGCTTCGGGCTTTTGCAAGTACAAAGTAAACTTCAATAGTTTGGGCGAATAATCAGCCTCGTTATTCAACGAGTCAACCCATTTATTTACTTCATTTTCAACGCATTTAGGCAAACTACTATATTGGTGCATGCCAATCCAAACCGTTCTGTATCCAACTCTAGGCGTAAGAAAGTCAAAACCAGCTTTCGCTAACGCCCGTTTAATGGCCCGCGCCACTAAGCAATCAGTGAGCGCATCGCGGTTGGGGATATAACGACCGTCGCCCTTATTCAGGCGGACATGGATTTTTTGAGGAATGTTCATGGTTTTATCTTAAAGTATGTTACAAGGATTGTCAATCATAACCATTCGTCCGCCGCCCATTATCCCATTGCTTATGATCCCAGCCATAAGCCTCACAGATCTTAACCAAATTGTCCTTACCGTAAAACTCGTATTCCGTCAAGTCCCCGAACTTGTCTTCATCGCCCAAAAGCCATACCCAAGCGGCATAATGCGACATTGAGCGCCCAGCCGACAAGCCGCGCTGATTATTGGCCTTATCCCAAGCGAAAGGCATATAATCTTCCATCTCTTTCAAAAGGGCCTCCCTATTAAAAAGGAGGGGGCCTTTCCAAAGGGTCTTGGTGACTTCGGGGCGCAAAAACTCCTTAGCATGGGCATAGTCGAGATAGATAACTAAATCTTGAATTTCGGTCCCCATCCAGTCCCGCTCTTTCACCGCCCGAATACGGGCAACAATTTGGTCTTGTGTTCTCATTGGTCTGATAGTAAACGACATCACGGGAGATGTCAATGCAAAATCTCATCGTCATCCGCCAACACTGTCACCGTAAATCCGTTTTTCTTATCTGTCTGAATCGCCGTTTGGCAATAGGAAAAGACGCCCCAATCCCAATCAATCTTCTTACCGCCAGTCACGCGGACTTTTGTGACTTCTCCCTTACATTCTCCCCGCATGGAGCAAATCCCATCACACGAATAAATTTCTTTAATCATTTGGTCGCGTATTTATCGTATAATTCCTCAGCCCGAGCGGAGTCCTCAGCCTTTAACTCCCGAAACATCGCCCTAATTTTGTCCGCCGCCTGATTAGCTTTTATTTTCCTGCCAGAAATTGACAATCCGCTCGAATATATTGTCCGCCATCTTGTGACAGAATTCACCATCAGCCCCAAAGCGCAAAGTAATCTTATCCTCACCCACTACGACGGACAATTGAGGATTAAGTTCCAACGTATGTTCCTTCTTGGGTCGTTCCTTTTCCAGAAAGGCAACCATTTCCTCAAGGGAAATAGTCTCGCTCTCCCTACGAAGAGTGCTTGGGTTTCCCACTACGCCATGATAATATTTCCCGTCAAAAGGATCAACGCCCGCAAAAAAAATGTCAAAACCCTTTCCAACTTTCCAAACGGTTTGTTCTCCCCAATTTCGGGCCTTTGCCCACTTGTTCAGGAAATCGGCTTCCCATTGATGGTTAACGGGACAAGAGTAATTTTTCATAATCTTATGTTAGCTGAAATCGGCGCTTTTGTCAAGATCCGTATTGTCGCCGTTTAAACGTTAATCTTTAGGTGTGGGAATTCCACCCGTTTTTGCTGATATAGCCAGCATCACCAAACGTTTGGCCTTTCTTATTCACACGCATAACGGAAACGGGCTTATTGCCGCCCCGAGTAGCCGACTTCTGACGCCAGACCGTCGCCCCAGTCTCGGCAGGCAGGATCTTATGAAAGCCTACCACGTTTTCTCGCGCCAAAGCATAGTTCTCGCATTTGTGGCGCGAATCCGTCATGATAGGATGCATGCGCTTCTTCGATTTTCCAAAGTAAAGAGTAAACAGTTGCATATTCTAATTAAAGCTGATTAATCCAAGCGCATACGTCTTTCGCACGAGCCCATTTAATCATTTTCTTTTTGTCAAAAGTACACCAATAACTACCCATGCCATTGATATCGTTGGCTACGATATAAAATCCTAATTTGGAAGTCCGCCTATGTCCATCGTAAACGTATCCGTAGCCATAAAATTTACCCCAGTAAACCCTTCCCTCTGAATCGACAAAAATACAAAACGTATTCTGGGGCGGAAGTCGATGACAAAACTTGGTCAATTTTATGTTCAAATCCTAAATCCTTCTGTCTGTATGTTCAAGCTAAATCATCTCTTTTTTTACCCGTCAGTTCACGGGCATAGCATTCAAGATAATCACCATGAATGTCGGTTAGCTTCACAACTCCACTCATATACTTAATCAAGAGGATAGTATAGTGGCGCGAGCAAGCGCCTCCATCTGGATCGTTCCAGAAAACTTGATCTCCACGACAGAGCTTTTTGATTGCGGAAATTTGCATTATTTTTAGAAATTGGCGGGGCGGTCAGCAATTTAAGCTGCCCATCGAAGCAATTCGACGTAAATCGCACCCATACTAAGCCTTTTACTAAACGCCTTTCGTAGCTACTTTACTCAGCGCGGTTCATTAACTTTTCTTTCCGATTTCGCCCCAAAATTGGTGGGCCTAACTGGACTTGAACCAGTAACCAACGAATTATGCTTACCACTATAGCTTTCGCTACGGAAATTGCAAGCAATTTCTTTTGTGGTCTGGACTATGCCTTTACCATTACGTCGCTACCTGTCTTTCAAGAAGCCTTTTACGTTTTAGGTAGGTGATTATAGTCTCTACACGTTTTGACACTGTGGACAGAATTCGGGACAATTAGTAGGGAATATAGAATATACACCCCTTAATATCTAAACTAATTATGCCTAGTCAACTTCGCTCGGCGTTGGGACCAACATTCCTTGTTTTGCTCCAGTATCGACCTGTAAGCAAAGAGCAAGTTATTTGGGAACCGTTCACCGAATTTACACCTGACGCACTACCCCTTTCGGGATAGCCGACCCTTTCGAGTTCGCTGCTCTAACCAAATTGAGCTATAGGCCCATTCAAAGAACATCATCAATCTAAACCGACTTCACCCACAAGTCAAGTTTTAATAACGAACCGTTACCCAAACAATCCACCCCACCAATGACGCAGTAATCGCCCAGCCAATTACGCTAGCAGTATTATCGTTCATATCAGTAGCTTAACGTGTAACGGCGTTTGTGTCAAACGTTTTCCAAGTAAACTTAGTCTCCCCAGTGTTGGGGGAAATTAGCTGATAATGAGCTACCCCATACTTGATGGCTTCCATTTTGGTCACATGGCGACTACACACCCATCCCAATCCGAAGACAACCATCACACTCAATGTACAAATCAAACTGAATAATATATTATCTTTCATATTAACTCAAGCTAATGGTCATATTTCGGCCCAAGAACCGACAATGTGCATTCATTTGGGCCACTTCGACTGCATCTTTAGCTGTTCGTTTAGCCGTAGCCCATTGCGCCCCATTATCTAAACAAACTAACGCATACAAAGAGTTAATTTGAGATAAGATAACAACACGTTTAGGACACGCAGAACTAGATTTCACTTCGAATAAATCGCCGATCTGGTAATCTTGAGAATCGTTAGGAGAAGTATATTCAAGTTTGTTCATAAATCTATACTAGGCGCTCACGGATACCATACTCTATATTGTATCGGACGCTCATCCAATTCCTTTACTTTGCGCCCCAGCGAGCGAATCCGCCGTATAAGGAAATCCAAACGGGCCGCCGTCGTAAGTTTCGTATTGTTCTTCTTGGACTTCAATTGTTTCATTACTTCAAATACTAAACCGTAGCCTTCATTTTGTCAAGACAACGATTCTTGTAAAGGACGACCGTTTTCTTTCCAATCATTTTCTCCAGCAATTTAGACCAAACGATTTCCCCAGCGCCCTCTACGCGGACATCTTCCACCATAGCGCGAATGATTTCGCCCATTTTCTCCATGCAATGGTCTGGCATTTTGCCCAAGATATGCTCCAGCCGCATGGGCGTAACCCATTCGTCCGCAGCCTGTTCGGCATTGTTAATGACTTCCAATTCATTTGGATCGATAATTGGACGAGGGGATTTAGTTTCCCGAAATTCATCCCGCTTATGCTTACAGAAAATGCGCTCGCCGTTGTTCTTTACGACTTCGATTAGCGGGCGCAAAACGACGCCCTCGCGTAACTTGCCCGCGCCCATTCCGTTACGAATGGCCTGTACAGAATCACGATCCCGCTCGGCGTCAAGGACAGCCAAATCAGTGGACACTTTAACATAATCCACAAATTCCAACCCCAACTTTTGGGCGACCTGATGAGCGTTCGGGACATCCAACCAAGAATCGCCCACTTTCACATCAAAGGCAATAAATTTCAGGACGGGACCATAAGTAGCCGACATTCCCTGTTGCTTGCCACCGTACGCCTCTCCATGAATTCGCAGAGTCCGATCTACGGGCATTCCCAACGCCCGATAAGCCTCAGCCAATTGGGCAACATCAAAAAGTCTGGTAAATTTCTCGTGGTTCTCGCCACCAGAAAAGAAGTGGACCAATTGCCCAGCGTCTAGGGGATTGAAAGAGATGTTTGCTGAAGTATTATGGACAACAATTCCGTTACTCACAAAATTATGAGTTCCCTTAATAGATAGATCGTATCGAAGATAATGATTCGGCAACTTCTTTTTAGCAACGAGCTTCATGTTAATCCCATGTTAGTAGATTTACGTCAAATTGTCCAGTAGATAAATTAGCATTTTTTTCCACAATCAAACGACACCAAAAAACTAACTCTTCGGTCGATAGAATATTTTTCAAACGATTAATTCTTTTATGGACCCATTGGACATTACCAACAACGTATCCTTTATTAGAATCTATTCTGTCTAATGACGCCGTTTGCAGCCTCTCTTTATTAGAGTCAGGATAAAGCACTATGTTAATACCTGTCAATGCACATTTTCGATCTTGTTTACAAAAAAGATCCCATAGGTAAGGCATCGAAACATCGAAATCATAATCTCGGGATAAAGCACTTTTCTTCAGCTTTCGATAAAAACCCCAAGAAATTAATTCATAGCCTTTTCTTCTGCAAACATTTCTTTTATGGCACCCACAGGAAGTGGTCAACTTGGCCTTAATTGCCGATGCATTTAATTCTTTTTCCCTCCCACAGTCGCAACGGCAAAGCCAAATTGCTTTTCCAAATTTATCATTTCTAATATACTTCAGAAATGTTAGTTTATTAAATTTTTGGCCAGTCACGTCTTCGACGAGAAGAAGTTTCGGGCGTAAGGATAGGCCGTGTTTTTCAAGTGTTTTATAAATCGTATGAGCGCAACATTTAAAACGCCTAGAAATTTCGGCTATCGGTAGTTTCTCATCATAATACCATTTTTTTAATTGTTCAATATCTAAATTCAGCATAATATACCTTTGATAAAATATATTACACTGAAAAATAGACCCCTAATCAGAAAAATGAATTATTTCATAGTCTGGAGTAAGATCTTTGGCTTGAACCCATCCTTTAGTAGTTAAAATAGGATGATCTTCGGTACAAACCAGCTTCTTCCCATTTTCAAACTCTAACTCATACCATCCTAATTGATCCGTAACATCTTGAACGATAACGTCTTGCACCAAAGCATGAACAAATGAATTGTTTTTCTCGTCAAAAGAAACAATCTGCTCTTTTTCGCGAATAGCTGAAATCGGCTTGAGCGAGCCATCCGCCATACTAACAAGCGAGTCCTCCCGAAGGCAGCCATGGATCTTCTCCAAGGCCCAAGCCTCCTTGAAGAGGAGAATGTCTTGTGATTTATACAGGTTTGGTATTTTACTGTAGCCCATGTTTATATCCTATCCCTAATCCTTATTATTGTCAAGCATCCACTGGAACAATTCGCGTTCAGAATCAAAGACATAAAATCTCATACCGCTATTCATTAAGAAACTAATATGGCCTATCAATGCGTCCCAACTAGGTAGTGGAAAGGTAGTGTCATATCCGTTACCAAGATTCAACTTGTACATAGCATAGTGCCTCCATTCGTTTGAAGCATAGTGCGTAGGAACAAGAAACCCGCAATGTCCTTCTCTCGACAGACTCCCAATAATTTGGCCCGCGTCTAGGCGAAACTTACGAATAAAGTCTAGATTAATTGAATTAAGTTTGTTGTTTATGATTTTTTTCATATCAAATATTCAATAGCGCCCGTTCGGCACGGGCTATGAGTTCATCAAATTCTTGGCGCTTATGACGGAAATTGGCAGAGTTATATCCCTCTGCCACAGAGTCCTCTTCGTTCGCATCTTTAAGCGCGTTTTTAAGCTCTAAACAGAGCGATTCCAAATCAGAAATACGGATGTCAAGTCCGCATTCAGAACAGAGAGGATATTGACTCATTTGTTTTATTAAATTGGTGCGCTCGGCGGGGCTTGAACCCGCAACCACTCGGTTAAAAGCCGAATGCTCTACCATTGAGCTACGAACGCATAAAAATGCTAAATCTCGTCTTCCCTAAAATCAGAAAGAATGTCGATATTCCATTGCCAGAAAACCAAGCCGATAGACACCACACGTAGGGTAGCTGTTTGCCCCTTGTTAGTCAACAAAATATTGATAGGAAATTGATAGCGAAATCCAAGATAAATTCCGCCTCCGTTTCTCCACGTTTTTCTAAATCGCTGTTCAATTTTCATTAATTTTATTTTTTATTAGGCCCTACGGGATTTGAACCCGTATGAGTCGCCCGCATTCAATCGGTTAGATTCTATCTGCGACTCGGATTTCTTAAGATACTCCCCGCGTCTTTGCGTTCCGCCAAGGGCCTAAAATCATTTTGATGACTTTAAACCTAATCTCTAGTGAAGTCAACAACAGATTTTACCAATAATGCAGTAATTCCGAACATGAATAAAAGTTCCATGCCTCTATCATAGCAGAGACGCAAGTCGTTGTCAATCAAGAACTTAATCGCGTTCATCCTCGCCCGAAGTCAAGACTTCAAACTCGTCGAATCGCCAATCACCAAAACGTTTTGCATCGCCCGAAACGGTAATATCGAACGGATTAGGGACATCAATGATAATACCATTGTCCTTATTCTCCTCAAATTCTGGCCACTGTTGAGCTAATTCAATTGGAATAAGAGAAAGAAGACCAGCATCCACCCCTAAGGAGTCTCCATCTGCACAAGTTATCTCTTTCCCATTATGAAGAAGGGGATAGCAGCCGTCGCCCCAGCAAGTAGAAGCAATAAAAAATTTGGTTCCATTATATTCCCAAAGTGAACCCTTTCTCGTAAGGTCAATTTCTACGGGGTAAGGGCCGCTTAAGTCAAGTCTAAACATCTTATCACAAAGCTCACTCCACTCCTCGTCTGGATAGATATAGCATGGATCTATCACAATATATCTACCAGCAGGGAAGGAAAAGGACCCATTTTTAATCAGTTTGGCCATATTAGTCAAAGATTAATTCTGACAATTGCAGTATTCCTTGAAGAAAGCTAATCAAAGAATAAAAAATATTAGCGCAAGTATAGAATAAAATACCCGCGATCAATAAATTAAGAATTGTTTTCACGTCTCGTGTGGAGGATTTTTACCCCAGCGTTTTTACCCCCGCCGAGGACTCACGGGGCGCTACGCTCTCCCTGTTCATGATGCAGGGATTTAAATTAAGGCCCGCCCCCTTAATCGGGGGCGGGCCATCTCCTTGGCGATTAAGCAGTAACGTTTTCGGCCGCAGGCTCGGCAGCGGGCTCGGCCGCAGGATTGTCAACCAACGTACCAATTGGCGAATGATCGTCCACGGCAGGAGTAGCATCGGCCTTCGCCTTCTTAGCCTTAGCAGGCTTCGGAGGCTTTGGCGCGACGACAGGAGGAACAAAGGTGGGGACCTTGCTCATGTCGACCGTGAAATTGGCAGCGATCTCATAAATGACACTGGGCTTACCGACAGTCCCAGTAACCACCTTGCCAACCGCCTTCGCATGGCCTTGAGCCACGAGAAATTGGACGACGCCATTTGCAACAGGAGGCGAGATCTTCAGACCCGCCGCGATTTCTTTTGTAGTGTATTGATTCATAGTGTTTATAGTTTATTCGTTGTTTGTTGTTTTGTCAATGTTTTTTCTGAAAAAATTTAGAAGGACACTGGCACCGCCACCGCATCTTCCTTCTTCAATTCGTTCAAAAATTCGCACCAAATGTTTCGGGAATTGACTGCGAAAACCTCGCAATTGACGTGGGCATCGCCCCCGTCCTTCGCTGGGCGAGTGTCGAACACCCGCAGGAAACTACCAAAATTCTGGAGAACAACCCCAGACTTGATTTTGGTAATCTTTTCGCGGCCAGTCATCTCGTTGACTTCCCGCTTGAAAACGTTTACTTGAGTCCGACCCAGTTTGATTTGTTCGTTCATAACGTTACCTACTCTAAAGGATCTCTAATCGTTTGTCAACTTTTTATTTAGCGGAGGCGAAATTTTACTTCCCGAATGGAATCGGAAACCGCGAGAAGAATGCCAGCGAATATGAACATAACAATGGAAAAAGCCAAATCCAAATTGTTATTGTCAACATAATACTGGAAAAGAAAGAAATAACCCGTAACGATATTTCCCCACGCCAGACACAGATCAATATTTTTACTAAACCAATTTTTAATTTTCATGTTAATATACTAATACAAAAGTTTTATTTTGACTTCGGTAAATTATTTTTGACCTTATTCCAGTATCCATCGCTGGCGCGGGCTTTACTCTTCCAATTCGGACCCGAATTATGGAGTCTGGCCAGCGTCTCAAGATCCCCTTGTTTGTAAGCGACGGGCTCGTATCGTCGCGCATACGCGTCCATTACTTTAACACTAACTCCGAGATTTTTCACATCAGAATAGGTGTGAGTACCTAGATTGGCTTTATCGAACTTTTTTGCATCTTCAAAATAAGATTTATGGATCTGCATTGGCCCCAATGCTTTATATTCCTTAGTTTTAGGATCGTAATCTCCCTTAATCGGACCCAATTTTCCGCTGCTCTCAGTCTGGTGGATAGCGCGAATATAATTGCTCGGCAATTGGCCGAAGCAACAGGTCGTCAATAACGGCAATAAAAATAAGTATTTCATATCATTCGTAATTCCATTTGGTCCAATGCTTTTCTTTTTCGGAGATTTTGTTCCTTTTATGTCCGCCACACACGTTAATACAGTGGCATTTACGACGGCGCTTGATCTTAGCCGTTCCAACCCTTGGCTGAACGCAATTCAGCGGGCGGCCGCGATCTTCTCGATACCCTTGAGTTTTTCTTCGCTTATTCAAAGGAAACAGAATTAAATTTCTTACTGGGAAATTCCTTTAGGATTACAGACGTATAACTTGAATGAACGGACACTCCAAGAACGGTGTAATACTGCCCAACGGTCAGCCAGCCCTCGGGATCGTCATGCCCACCCCAATTAACTTGAGCCGAACAACTGCCAATGTATTTGACTTTTTGATTGCGTTTCATATTTAGATGATAGACTAATATTACCAATTAGTCAAGCAAAAGCGTCGAATAACTACGATATTGAAATCCAGTAGTCAATATATATTCAGCAAAACGATATTTATCCTTCATCGAACCCTCTTTCAAATCAGACATATTATGGTTCAAATCAACGAGCTTAATCACACGCGCCCCGACTGAAGCGGGGCCGCTTTCCATAATACGCCAGATATAATCAAAATAGGATTCACCAGAACGCCGAGTCAAAATTTTCACTATATCAATAGATAATTGCGAAATTCCATTCTCTTTTAAAAAAGACTCTGTGACTAGCGGATGGTCTTCCATGGAATCGTGTAAAAAAGACGCAGCTACAACGTGTTCCCTATGTTTTGCCCAAACCGCCTGTGCGCTCATCGGCATTAAGATGAGATAATATTCATCGACCTTTTTAGCTACCCATTCGAGATGGGAAAAACAAGGCGCTCCGTTACTTCTTTTTTGCCCCTTATGGATAGATAAGGCTAAATCATGGGCCTTTTTAATAATACTCATGTCAATAAAATGGTTTCTTTAAATTAGGGCGATTTTGCCAAGCCATGATAGATGGCGCAAACCCTCCACAATCCAAGCATACTACTTTTTTACTGGGCCAAACATCTTGGTTTGGGGTATCCAAATAAACAAGAAGTTTCTCGTCTTTAGTAGACGCCCCACAAAAAGGGCAATCCAAAAGATTACCAACAACCTTGGCAGCCGTCTGCATAATCTCTATCTTGGCAATAGGCTTCAGGGGCGGGCGGAGGAGCCTCTGGAACATCCTCGAAGGTCAATTCATAAACATGAGTCAAATTTTTGGTCGCATTAGGAACTAACATGACCCAAACCTTATCCCCATAGTGAATTGAATTGTCTAAAAAAGGATCAATAATGCCGTGGGCATTTCGCCTAGTTACGGTCTTCTCAATTTTAGTGTAAGAATCGTCTGTAAAGCGAACAAAGTTGCCTGCCCTAGCAGAAGTCCCAACGAAAACCGCCCCAATAACGGGGACGTGAACGGCATCCTTTTTACCAGCAGCCGCACTATCAGTAATCTTTTGTCCAAATTCAATTTTCATATTTTGAGTATGGCTCTAATCTCTAGCAAGAGCAAGAAAAAAAGCTCCCTTCGCCCTCAATTCCAGTTACATTTTTAAAATGTAACCAAAATTCTTCTGGCACTGAAACGCCCTCATACCTGCCCCCCTCACAGATATACTGATTCTTTCCCCAGTTATTTCCTATTTTATGGGTCGCGGCCGCGTCCATCATCTCAATATAATCGCAGCCCATCCTATCGGCATAATCTCGCAACCACTTTTCCGAAATCAACTTTATTTCTTCTTCTGGGGTAAGTTTGGGGGCGATCTGGCCGACAAAGGCTGGATGCGTCCAATCATGTCGCAGACCCGTAATAGAACCAGGAAACAAAAATAACCAGAATTTTTGGCCTTTTTCTACTTCAAATGCAAGAAAAGGATCTACTACTCCGATATGGTTGGGAAACTTAGGCGACGCTTGGCCTTCCTTTAGGCCGACACGATCACCAGGATGAAGAGTACAGGCAGCAATAACGGGCGCAACCGCGATGTGAACAGCGTCCCGATTCTGCTCTGAAGTAATTATTCTTCCTAATCCAAGTTTAGATATATCGCTCATAAAAGTATGTTAAATCAATAGTTTCCTTAAGTCAAGCGGAGGATCGATGGAAACTTCATTTTTTTCAATCCACCCCAGCCAATCAGTCTTCTGGGACCTAACTAGAATCCCCTCACGCCCGCTAAAACATTCTGGATTACGCACTTTAATAAACTCAAAAACTGGCCCATGTTCCTTCAAGCGGTTTCGAGTCCGCAGGGAAGAGGCTCCTGTTTTACATTTTAATGTAATTAGCATTTTTTCTGTCGTTTTTAACTTCGGGTTCAATTCCTAGTACTTTTCGACACCATTCAATTCCGTAATCAGCTTGAGTTTTGATCTCAGCATAAGACAAGATATCGCGACCTATGGCCAACTTCATTTTAGGATATGTCGTTTCGGTAGCTAATGTCAAGTGAATTTCGTCTTGGCCATCAGTCAAAAGGACCAGTGCTTTCGATACTGGTAATGTAATATTCATGCTTATCCAATTACAAGCCTAAAATTTCCTTCTCTACGTCAGTTAATTTAGCGAGCGCAGCACAGCGAATTTTTTCCTTGTCAAGAGTCGGTATTTCTAAAACAGAATCAATAATAACGAATGTCTCTTCTCGAATGCAACAATTATTGCATCCCATCACTCCATAACGACTATAGAACATTGGATCACTGATTATTTCCGCCGCTTTTTCTTTGCTTTTCGTATAAGCAACTGGAATCTCACGCCCACGACCCTCAACGCTGTCCGTATTTGTTAGACATGCCCACAGTTTTATAATTTGCATAACGAAAGCCTAAGTAGTTTTGTTTTCGTTTTTAGCTTTTTCCGCGTCTTTCTCTTCCTGCCTACATAATGGGCAACCAGAATAATATCGCTGTCGCTTAGTCAGGGGAGTGCCGACGACGACGTATCTTTCAGGGAAGATGCGCGGCTCGCTTTGCTGCTTACCATGAATTACGCATGACGCCTCATACCAAATTGTTTTTTTTCCTGTTTGTGCCATAATTTTATTTATTTTATTCTAACTCTTCTGAATTGTCAATATCTTTCTCTGAAGCCGATACGGTTTTTTCAGAAGCACCAAAAGATTTTTTAACTACAGCGTCTCTGAAATCATCGTCTGGACGTTCGGCAGCCACCGTTCCGACGCTGTAAATATGCTCTAATGAGCGAGAAGACAATTGGGGATGATAGAACATTTCCTTACTAGACTCCAATTCTACCATAGCGGAATCGGCATATTGCTGACAAAACGGGAAAATGCCCCCGCTGTTTTGTCCTCGCTTCTTCTTCGGCCAATTGTCTACGTGTTTATGGAAAGCCTTATTAAAGAAGAATTTATGCATCTTTTCGGCAGTAGAGAAGAACGTAGCTACATTCCTGTTATGTGTACCATAATCAAGATGGGAGCCCTCTTTCCCGCCACAGGTAATCATAAGACCAGTGTCAGGATCTTTCTTATAGCGCATGTGGCTTGCTGTCCCGCCGAAGTTGTAGAAGCCATTATACGCTAACTCCATGTCTTCCTCTGTGCCGCGCATTACCATCAGAAATTGGCTTCCTAATGGTTGGAAAGTGAGATCAATATTATAGACTTTCATTATTACTTCGTTTTAGATTTCGGGGGGGACAACAAGATGATGGCTACTTCTCGCGAAACGCCAAGGTTCAGGTTCAATTGAGACGGAGAGACCTTAGGTGCGATCATATTCCAAAATGTATCGTGGAAAGGAAATCGGGCGACTACAGTGGAAGCTTTTTTACTCTCATCTATCACGTTCCCCGCGACTTTACACAGCAATTGACTATTACCCAATTTACTTCGTGCGATCCTAGTAAAGAGACAGCCATCTGGGCCGTGATTATAATAACTGTAGAAAGTCCGCTCGGGCTGTCGTTTTAGCCACGCTACGCACTCTCGTTTGGGAAAAACTTTCATTTATTCTTGGGAGTTAACGGTTTCCCCGCCGAATTTGGAAAGCTGGCGATAAGTCATATAATTATGGTTCTTATGAACCAGCGGGCGATGCTCGCTAATCGGCTCATGACGAGTAATCGAATACTTGCGCCCTTCGCTATCGGTGTTTTTCGCCACCGACATCCGCATATTACGGTTAGTATTCTGGGAAATGACCCCCTCCTTGTTAGGAGAAGCACAATGGTAAGTGACTGGGCGAAACACAGGTTTGTCCTGATTATGCCAATCACGAACGGGCCTATTGATAACAATAGTTGTATCGCCCTTACGGCTCGCCCGACTAACCAATGCCTTGACCTGCTTAGTATTTTTGTTCATGGAAGTATAGTAAATGTTGTCTGTTAGTTTGTCAATGACGATTTTAAATAACTTTCAAAAATTCATGCGGGTTAGACTAAAGGATATTCCAGTGCTCGTCAAGAAGTTTTCTTATCAAGAAGAACAATAAGACACGAAAGACCTCAAAACAAGCCTAAACCCACACGACGGGCAAATATGTTCATATTCCATATCGGGAGGAATATAGAGATGCGTGGGCGGATTATGAGAAGGATCTTGACATATCTTGATGTCTTGGCGCGGGCGCAGGCCGCCCTTCTTCTCGCCGTTCTGCGCCCGTTTATCATTGTTAATTATTTCCATAATTTATAGTAATTCATAGCCTTTATTCAAAGCTAGATGGGCAATAGTCCCGACATTAGCATTTGGATTTGCCCGACACCATTCTATTACGTCCATCAGAACGTCTCGCTGAATCTTATTAATTTGTTTGGCGAAGCTCTTCTTCCCAATACAATGATGGAGCTTAAATTCTCTAGCCCACTGATCTGGAGTTTTCATATTACCAATGGATCATGCCCTTAACGTGCGGACAATGCTTAATGGCTTCGGAAATATCAATTAGCAACCACTTTTTAGGACGACCGTCATACGGACTGTTAAATTCCTTGTATTCTTGCTCATTAAAGCAGATAGCAGCAGCTTCAAAAAAACCATTATCTACAACGCAAATTGGCACTTTTCCAGCAGGCACTTTAGGGGGATCGCCCCAATAAGAGGCGTTGGCATTCTTCAACAACCATGCGGCCTTATTTATCGATTTGTCAGTTTCGATGTAGTATCCCATATTTTTGAATTTACTTTAGTAAGTATATGTCTTATCGCGAACTTTGTCAACGTTTTTGTTGAAATTCTGTGTAATTTTCCTATATGGGATCAGATAGCAAACAATCAATTGAAGAAGATGTAGCTACAATAAAAACGGAAATTATACATCTTAAAACAGGACAAGATGAGATTAAAGAGCTAGTATCTAAACAATACGTAACGCAAAGCGAATTTAATCCAGTCAAACTAATTGTCTACGGTATGGTAGGCATTATTTTAGTCACCGTATTGACATCGATTATCGCGCTAGTGATGCACAATGTCAAGTAGGAAGCGCCCTCAAGTATTCTAATCCCTTTCGCGTGATTTGACGCCCAGTTGTCTCGACGCACATGAGTCCCAGCTTTAACAGCATGAGTTCGTAATCCTGTTGAAGAGACTCTCTCGACAAGCCAGTTTTAGAGGCTAATTTAGTTAGCGAAGTCCCATCGGTATTTTCCGATAAGTATTTCAAAATTTGAATTTCTGTGAAATTCAGACCAAGAGGATTAATGCCTAGAATTTCTTTGAGATCGTCCCAATCTTCTCGTAAGAAAGCCTTACGCTTGTGGACATAAGTTTTGATATCTTCGGACATTTTTTTAGCTGCGCGGGCATTTCCCCGCAAAACTGTCACCAATTCGCCCAAGACATTAGAATCGATAGCAATTTCGGGCGCGTGGAATTGCACAATTTTGCCCATTTCTTCGTGGGAATAATCAGCCAGATCGATCCGAGTCATTCGGTCCATCAGAGGAGGGAAAACCCTATGTGGCTCCGAAGTGGCGAAGAAGAATGACTGACGTTTATGATCAAAATCGCAGTCGTAATTATTGTAACTAAACCTGGTGACATCCGCGCCAGGCGACAGGATGGTTAGGAAAGCATTAGTAACATCATGCTTCAATTCGTGAGCCTCATCTACGAAAAGCGTAACATCTTTGTCTACGACATTAGGTACGAGAACAGAATTAACCAAATGATTGACCGATTTGATAGCTGATGCGTTTACCTCAAAACGAGATTTAGCGACTGGTTTATCATTCTCGACAACGATCTTATTAAATTCGTCAAATTTTACCAGTCCCTTAGACGCCTCACGAGCCATCAGCGTTTTTCCGCTGCCTTTTTGGGAACAGAACATCAGATACGGCATCTTACGAATGCGCCGATAGCCATCAACGTAAAAACCAATCTTGCGTTTGGCCGAAGATTGGCCGATAACAGATTCAAATAGTTGTTTCATTGAGACGATAGTAAACCCAACTGAATCGGTAGTCAATATTTTTGTGTCGTCTATTACTTAATTTTAACTGGGGGATTAGTGGCCCAAATTAATTTACCAGTTTTTGGTTCAAAAAACGCTACGTTATTTTGAATAGCTATCTTTTCAACTCCTTCTTTAGCGTTTTGGTAGCCAGAATGGTAGGACAATAGAATAACCGCTACAGCTATTGTGATAGTCGCCCAAAACCCTACATGAACCCACCATCGATTAAAATCTATAGTCATCAGCGAGCCTTTCCCAACGATCTGGAAAACACCGTTTGGTATAGTGATAATCTGGGTCCTCATACATGCGGGCCGTTTCGCTATTCACTTTTTCAATGAAAGCATTATAGTGCTTCGTCTCATGATTGACATCGCTGGCGATAAGAGACTTAAGATAGTCAGGTAATTCCCCCCAAACTACTGCCGAAACCCGCCGATGAATATCCCAATAGTGTTTTGTATGCTTCATATTTAACTGTTTTTGTATTGTAGCTGATTATTGTTCTAAAGTCAAGCAACTTCTGCGTTCCTTACAGCCGAGCTAGACAGCCGATATAGAGAGTCAGTTATTTGATATTTTTTCAATTTATTGTAAAGCGTTTGACGGCCAATACCTAAACAAATAGCAGCCTTTTGCTTATTTCCATCGGTCTGCCTCAAAACCTCAACGATTTTATTACACTCTGTCTCCTCCATAAGAGAAAGGGCTTCGTTTTCGCTGGCCTGATTACGCGTCAGACCCATATCAGTTATCTCAAGAACAAGAGAAGTAATGGGCGAATTTTGGTCGCCATGAAAAATTATAGTTTTATAAATAACGTTTTCTAACTGGCGAATATTACCAGGCCAATTTAAGGCTTCGGCCTCTGTCACAAGAGCCTTATCGTAAATGAATTTTGTTTTATTTTGGGTATTAAATTTGTCGAAGAAGAATTTGATTAACTCTCCGATTTCGGTACGCCTATCTCGTAAAGGGGGAATTAGAATAGGGATAACCGACAAACGATAGAGTAAATCTTCACGTAATTTTCCCATCCTAACAGCCTCGGAAGGACTAATATTACACGATGCAATGAATCGGCATTTAACTTCATAATCTTTATTCTCGCCTAAAGCTCTAGCGGTGTATTCCTGCAATACGCGCAATAATTTAGCCTGCAATAAAATTGGCATTTCCGTGATCTCATCGAGCAAAACTGTCCCATTAGCCGCATCTCGCAAAATACCGCTCTTCGAATTATATGCCCCCGTAAACGCCCCACGGCAGAAACCGAAGACCTCACCCTCGAACAGTTCTTTGGGAATGGCCGCGCAATTCACTTTATGAAATGGCGCGTCCTTACGAGGGGAATAAGTATGGATGATATTTGCCATTCCCTCTTTTCCAGTTCCGCTTTCTCCGACAATAAGAACTGGATAATCATAAGCGGCAGCGCGTTGAGCAAACGCGACCGTCCGTTGCATTATAGTACTAGAATAGATCATATCAATATTTCGCTTCAAAATTCCAATCAAACTTTAGCTCTTGATTGGGTCCGAATTCGACAGGGATAAAAGACGGCGATGGAGCATACGCGCTGGCATCAATAACGATTTTCATCATCTTATCTGCGGTGATTGCCACTTTAATTCCGTCGTGGGATTTCATCAATCGTAAATGGACTAATTGCCCACTACTTATAGCATTCAAAAATTCAGATCCAATTGCGGGCTGCTTGAGCGGGCCGAAAACAAGATAAGCCGACTCGTTAGGGCTGAAAGTAAGAACCAACCTGCCCATTACACCACGGGCGTTTACTTTAGCTGGCAAATATGTTTTATAATCCCAAATCTTTTCTCGAACGATATAGACGCTAGGATTCGCTTCGAAAGAGATAGAATATGTATCCCTATTATCGCGAGGGACAATTTGCATTTTAACCATCGATCCCTTGGGATGATGGATCGCAAAAGGCTGATTAATTTTAGGCTTGATTACGAACATTTTTATTCTCGGTTTGGAGTCTCTAAATCCGTTTCAGCTAATTCAATTACATTTTTCAGAAACTCTTGTATATCTGCGTCTTTAGACACTATATTATCAGGATCTTCCTTCAATGTCAAGAGTTTTGCACGAGTAACATCGGACGCTTTTTTAAAATATAATTGATAACAAAGAGCATATTTTTTCGCTTGTTCGCTCATTTCTGGTTTTTGGGCTGTCTTCGTTTTCTTCATATATTATTCTTGTAAATCGTCTTCTTGAATACGAAGATATTGGCGTTTGTATGGAAATTCTTTGGCAATAGCTTCCTTTTCATCCTCGGCTTTTTCACGAGTTGTAAAAAGATAAACATTCGCGTCTGTATAATCCAGCGGGTCAATTAGAGTAAAAATTTTCATGGGAAAACAATCAAAACTCGTTTTTCTTTATCAGACTTAAGTTTTTCCCATTCGCCCTCTTCCAGACCATTGTCTTCGGCGGAATAGTCGAGACTATAAACTTCAGATTCATAAAAATTTTCTGGGTCACTAGCAACAGCCTCGTAATCGATTCCTCTCACTGGAGCATATCCATTACCCTCTGGATCGATTTGAAGAATTACTTTACAGTTATCCAAATCAGTAGGTAAATCATTTACAAGTTTTCGCAGTTCTTTAAGAGTCATTTTGTTTTTCCTCCATCATTTCATCGTAGAGACGGGCGACGGTCATATAAGGAACGTCAATCCCTTCCATTTCATTCAGAGACATTGTGCCCCTGATAATCATCCAGCGCCGAATCTCTGGGTCGGCCAGCAGCTTTTTGATGTTATAGCGTTTGAGCTTAGGCTTCATATCGGTAAATATAAATGTCTATGCCGCTTTTGTCAAATACAGATTCGAGGATCGCCCGAACAATTCGAAAATCTCCACCCGCCAAGCCGCATCCCATCCCATGAGGGATTCCAATCGAATCGAAATGAGTCGTAGAATCTTTGATTTTCTTTTTTAAATTTTCGAAACAAGAAATAAGGGCTTCATAATCTACCTGACGGATATGCGTTCCTATGCCTTTCATAGCATAACAATTAGCCACCAAAACACCGCCCTCGACTACGGCATAAGAATTAGTTCCTAGTTTTGCTACATCCCCATGTTTAGTAGCGCAATCGGCAGCATAGGCCTCTGGAAATTTTTTCTTAATTTGGAGGGCGATTCCAGCGCCGAATGTATGAAATAAGTTACAACAATGGCAAATTACGTCTACGTCCCCAGCCTCCAGCAGGTTGCCTTTTTTCTCGATAATCATATCTTTTTCCACTCCTTTCCGTCACGACTCACTTCCATTACGACTTTGATTTTCTCGGGGCCGACACCACCATACAAGTATTCGCCCGCTTTGTCTTCAATTCCCCCGAAGCTCTCAATCTCTTCGTCTAGATCTTTTTCCTCAATACTAAACTCGCGAACCACAGTGTAAATATGGCGAATTTTCATTATCTCAAAAAGAATTTTCGGTTTTCGATACCGAAAAACGCTTTACCGTACTAATGACAAATTCTATACAGTAAAGATTTTGCTCCCGAGCCTCGGGAAATTAGCAGAAACGCCCATTCTTATCTCGTTTTGGAAGGGGCTTGGTGTAAGCGTCGCCAGCTTGAAGGGAATCTACTTTATGGTCCCCTTCCTCTTCAGCAATGACCTCATAAGCACAGACCCGTAGCTTCTGCCCACTTTCGTCAGTAGGCACACTAACGGCGTCCTTAGGATTGAAGCGCACTACCATCAGTCGGCCGCCATTTTTAAACATTTCTGCATAACTACGGCTTCCGATATGTAAGCCGTGCGAACAGGTATTGTTGCAATTATCGTCGACATATCCACGCTCGACCTCAATATGTTCGCCAACCTTATTAAGGATACGACCAGCCGCATCGACATTTCCTCGGATAACTTTCGTACTCAAATTACCAGTATGCGACCAGTAATCATTCCGCACTCCTTTCCAACCAATAACATATCCATCGTTATCGATGGTATAGTTACGATTCGCGAGGAAACGATAGAGTTCGGTCCTGGCTCGACTAGAGGGGTTCTGATACAAGAGATCCGCAAAACGCAAAAGATTATCAAATTCGAGCCCCTGATGAAGGTAAGAGATAATCTGGTCAAATAAGAACCCACAAACCTCTTCTCCGTTAAAATAAACTTTATCGTTTTCAACAGTGAAACGGTTATGAGACTGTTTCTTAATGGCGGTTCGAGTATTAATCAAATGAGCCACTTTATCCCAATCTTGAGTCTTATATGCCTTGACGATTAATTGCCAATTGATATGGGTATCATTGGCACGTTCAGTTCGGACGCTATTACCATCCAATAGGACGACCGCGAGAGATTTACCAGTAAAGATTTTAGAAATAATGTTCATGGTTTTATGATAGATAGTTTTTGGTGGAAAGTCAAGCCGTAAGCTCATAAGTTACAATCGTTCTGTCGCGCCTGCGATCTACCGCTTTTACTGCGTAGCCTTTGGGCGCTTCTTTTACAATAAGACGCATCTCATGATCGGGATTAACGATGATTTCTTTCACAACGGTCTGTGGTAGGTTGTCTGTTTTTTTATATTTTATTTTCATGTTTAAGACTAATGTAGTCGGCAAATTCCTGTGCTAATCCATTAGCCATACTTTGCCCCAAGCATCCAGAGAAGCGAAACAACAATGGGTATTTAGCTCTCAATTCCTTAAGCTCATCATCTATAATAGTTTTAGGAGGAGAAATAGCAATATTCATCTTCTCGGAAAGGTCTAAAATAGCTGACAAAATAGTTTCGGATTGAGCTATATTGTTTACCCGCTTGCAAAATAACGACAAATCTAATTCAGGGTCCAAAAGGGACAACAGTGGTTTAGCTTTGGATATACTATCGATTTGGAGATCAGAATCTAACGTCTTATAATGCTTATAATCGCATAGATACTTTGTATTGTCAATAAGATTCTTCACTTCTTGGTGAGCCCAATCATAAAAGTTAACGGCTTTAGGATTAGCTAAGGCAGCCTTCATACCGCTTGGCTTCACTCCTATAATCGTAGGCACTGATATACCAGCCTGTCTCAATAACTCAAACCATATATCAAGATGATAGGGTTTAACATAATCATTAGAGCCCTTTTTGCCCAGTTCGATTAGATAACTTTTTACTGGTAAATAAATAAAAGCATCGGTGGCTGGGTTCACGCTAGAAGACGACCAATAAGAGGAAGCATTACGCCGATGTCTATTCGTATAAGAAGTAATAAGCGTAAGAGTCTTAATTCTATTATTCTGAGCGTATATGGCCTTCGAGGCACCAGTATGGGGATAATATTTCTGTAGGTCTACTTTGGGCAATTCGCTCAGTTTGAGCACGGGGCCATCCCATCCAGTCTCCTTGGCAAATGTATCCCAAATGGTTGCGTTCCCTTCAAAAAGATATACCACTTTATATCGGTCCTCTTCAATTACAGGGACAATTCGATTCATATACCTATCAAGGCCAGTATCATTGATTACCATGATATATTTCTCGTGGCACTCAATATTATACACTGTAGAACGACGGACCTTGACTACGCTATTGCGATTACTCCCACGCTTTCGTTCGTAAGCGTGAATATATCTCGAAAATCCACTCGAAAAAGTGAAATAAGCGTGACGAATCTCAATATTATTCCATTTAATATTACCGCTAAAAAGACTACTAAAAGCGTGATATTTACCGCTGCAACCGAATACCTGCGCGTGAAGGGCCTTAGCCTCCCACATCGTCTTGCAAGAAGCGAACTTATTTTCTATGTCCTTTTTAACGTCTTCATATATTGATTCGAGTAAATTCGTGATCGCCCTCTTACTCTTCTGAGTATATTCGATATTTTCGCGAGACGCCACAACATCTAAATCTCCGATATTGAATGTAAGCAAAAGCGAACGGTTACTAATAGCCGCCGCTTTCCCTACGGCCCCCAAAGCCGATGGATTATTAAGAGGATACGGAACCCCCCCCATAATTGCATACGAATCCCCCTCACTCGATACCTTCCAATTAGGCCCAGAGAACAAAGGCACCTTGTCACGGAATTTCTTGATTAAATCTCGATAATGATCGTCTAAATTTTCAAATTCTGGCATAATATCCCAAAACTTGAAAAAATTAGCGCCCTTCATCTTAAAATCAGATATATCAACGTTATTAACAGGCACAATAACTTCAAGCCCATCTGGCTGATCAGTAGGGACTTCTGCCATTAAGGACATCTTGCCGCGCTGGCTTTCATCAATAAAAAGACCATAAGAGCAAAGAACGCCATTCTGATAGGAATTTACAGTAAAGGAATCGGTATAAGAAAATGGGCTTTTGCTACCGATACCGTAAGAACCAATTAAATCATTAGAATTACGTTTGGTAGAGCTTCCGTAATTGACAAAAACTTCCTGAACCTCTTCTTTTGAAAGCCCGAAACCAAAATCACGGATTTTGAGGGTAGGCTCAAAACGGGATGGGAACGTAACCTTGAGAGGGACATCGGCCTTGCCAGCCTCTTTGTGTGCGTCTTTTCCATTACAACTGAGTTCACGAATAATTGCGGTAGGTTTATCGCTATAGATTTGATTACGAAGAATCTGGAAGATAACTCCCATATTTTCAGCTTTGACTCCAAAATCCATTTCCTTGAGGATGCCGCTGGATTCAATCGCTTGACTGACAGTATTGATAATCATGAGATAACAGTAAACCGATTTCTGACGAATGTCAAATAGAAAACGCGACGCATTCTGAAACCTGCGTCGCGCTTTCTGTTGTTTGGGGGTAATTATTCTTTCGAGTCTTTAAGGCTCCAATTCAGCCCGAAATAATGCTGGGCTGGCTTGAATCCTTCGTGATCGGCCGCATAGGTATAGCTGAAACCATCTGGGGTATACCAACCAGTTTTGCTATAAGAGGCACAGCCAGTAAGAAAACCAAGACACACAAGCAGTAAAATAATTTTAATCTTATTCATAATTTATTATTATTCAGCGTTAATCGGGACGATAGACGACAGAATGATCAATTTGCATAAATACATTGCTTGTTGTTTTGTGAGTTTATTTCCCTGTAGATCGATATTAACCATAGAAGCGGTAACAGACTCGCCCGACATTGTATCTTTGTATTTCATTGTCCCAGTCAGAGACGAAATACTAGTGTCCGTCTGGAAGAACGCCGATTCATCTGTGGGGCCAGCAAATACTGATGCTTCGTTAGGGGTAGGCTCATTGATACGGATATCGAACTGATATTCTCCTTCTCCCGTGCTCTTTCGATTAGGGGACTCAACCCAACGGATATTACCAGTCAACCTATCAGCTTTCTGTTGATTATTCTCGTAATAGGACACCGTGATATTCTGAAAATACCATGAATAACGGTTATAATCATAAATCATGTCCCCATTAACTGTAGCCTCCCCGTAGAACGGCACTGGTCCCCTAGCTAAAACGAGTGATTGGAACGACATTTTATCGTATTTACTCACGTTAATAGCTACAACTTTACCATTAACAGTCTTTTTAAGACTGATTACCTCTTTTTTCATTTTCTCAAACCAACCCGACTGGCGGGCGACTGGCTTCCCAGCGGCGTTGCCTTGGAACTTGCTTTCGAATCCAGTTGACGTTCCTAGACCTAAAACGCCGATTTTGAGTGTACCAGCGCCGAACCTATATACGCCAGCGGTATCAATAGGCACCGCCCCATAAACTCGCCCAACATTTTTGGTTTGGGCGGGATTCGCGGGATTAACCACATCGCATTGCATATCATATGTCAATTGCGAATTTTGACCCGAACTAAATGTTCCGCCAGTCAAAAGCGGAAGATGAGTGACTGTCCCATAAAACAATGCACTATTACATACATTGACATTCAGTTTATAACTATCCGTCGCCCCACGATTTGGCTTTCCGCCCGAGTCGACTTGAGTTCGAGTATTATACCGAATTTCTAACGTTCCCTTGACAAAGGTAGGATTAGTCTGTGCTACCGTAGCCTGAATTCCAAGCCCAATAGCGAAAAGAACGGTCATTACTTTATTAATGTTCATATATTATTTATTGATTGATTTGCATTTCGACGTTTTCGAGTTCTGGCGTGACCTCTTCCGAATCGTTAGTTGTTAGAGCCCAAAGAGTTACTAAAACAACGATAACGATTATGCTTGCGATAATTTTGTATTTCATAAATTAGTGATAATTAAGATTTACGACTACGGGCGGACGGGCGGGCGGGGGCGTGTTCTTTCTCCTCTACATTAAACTCTATATCCAAAGTCGGTGGTTCGGACATAGTTATTTGAGCAACAGAGCGAGGGGAATCAGTGATTACTATTGTAGATTGCGGCTGGACAGTAGATTGTTCATCTAATAGACTCACTTCCAATTCCGAGAAAGCAATATTCAAGCTATCTTGGACTGCCGTCAGGGCGGTATCCGTTTGGAGCTTCGACATGAAATCCTCTCCGACGTTCGCTAACTTATTAGCCTTCGCAGCGGCTTGGGCGACCTTCCAATCAGAACGCTTCTCTTCAATCACATCAGCAAATCGCTCTAAATTTCGTTGCGCATCCTTATATTTCTTGCCCCGAAGATCTAAGAGATCCTTCATCTTTAAGTATTTGTCCTGAAAAGATGACGGGCGATTCGGGAAATTCCGATTATGTTCCTGAATTTCGCTATAAAGAGTCTGAACGGCGGACATAAACTCTTTGAGATTTTCGCGCATTTCAAGCAGCGCATTTTGCTTCTCAGCATATTTATTCTCCAATGTCTCAATCGGATTAAGAGATGCCTCGTGTTTAATAGCCTTTAAACGCCAATTAGCGATTTTAGACCCAAACCAAGGGGCAAAGACATTCACGCCGAATAAAGCGATTGCGGCTGCGACAGCTAAACCGATAATGCCCTTAATAGCAATGAAGATAAATGGAGCCACAAAAAACCCAATCAAGCCAATGGCTAGGACTTTCACAATTGTTTCGATTCGTTTCCGTTTCAGTTCAAGTTCATTCATATAGTTCAAGTAGTATAAATCGATGATACTAGTATGTCAAGGCTTACTTAGCAGCAAAATATTTTGAGTTTGTCATTATCCAAGCCCGTTTCCAATTCCAATTATCTTCAACAAAATTTCGAAAATCATCCATATCTAACACAATTTCTTCATCAACGGACATACTCAACATAGCGATAGCCCGCTCATAATCTTCAGCGTGGCTTTCAGGCGGGATTTCGGAGAAATTAACGATATGTTTACTATTATTCTTAAGAGCTTTAAGATTTTTTTTAAGGGCCTTTTGGCTCTCTCGATTATAGCCTTCAAATGCCGCTTTAACATCTACACGATGTTTTACGAGATTTTCGTGAAGAGTTTTTAACAATTCCTGCTTATTTATTTTGACACTTTTCATTTTTAGGTAAAATCTTTTTAGATAAAGCTACTATATCCGATCCCCTAATTAGAGTCAAGCAATCTTTTCTTCCAGGCCGTTCGTATTTACAATAGAGTGCCTGACTTGGGTGATAGGCAATCTTTTTAAGATTGCATTTCTTCGCAACGAAATCCGCTAATTTCTTCTGGGGGACGACGACAAAATCATTTTCTCTTTCAAAAGCGATATAATTAACAGAACTGAATGCCCACCCAATTTTACCAGAGACAGATAGACATTCGACCCAAATTAAATCGTCTTGCGCTTCGGTATTTTCGCGAAGCAGTTTCTTACGAGCTTTTACATCGAATGTAAATTTTTGTCCGTTTTTCTCAGCATGTAAGTCAATATGTCGGAACTGCTCAACCCGAGTGGATGGCGTAATCGTATATCCCTCCTTACGCAATAATTCAGCAAATATATCTTCCGCCCTAGTACCAGACTGTGCGCAATTACCCGTCGTATCTCTTACATTTCTATACATATTAGTTTTTCTTTCGTGGCTTTCTACCCCGCTTTTTAATAGGTTTTTTCCCCTCTTCGGGGGGTTCTAATCCCATATTTTTATAATAAGCCTCCAGCATTTTGCTTATCTCTTTGGGCACTTCCTTAGATTCCTTGCTAACTAAATAAATCGCGTCGATTAAGTCATTAAAATACTTAACTGAATCGCGATAAAAGCCCCCATTAGCTAGAGCTATATACGTCTCTACGGTAAATACGGTGTCTCTCTGAGAATCTTTTAGCTGGACAGCTATAGTAACATCTGTTAAAGGGCGCTCGTTATTATCATCTAATACAAAGTTGTCGTTCTTCGGAACTGCGCCCTGTGCGATCTCCATCGCCTTAGTGGCTACTTCAATAGCTTGGTCTGCGTATGGAAAATCCAAATCTTCCTTATCAGAAGCAACTACATAAGTCCAATTATTACCTCGGACAATCCATATCGGCGGTTTTTCTTCTGAAGCTGTCATTATTTCTGAGAATCTCCTTTCGCGACTCGATAGCTATCCCTATAATCGTCTGGCGTAGAAAATTCAATAATATATCCAGCTTCAACGCATACAATTCTGTGGGAGTGTCCGCGAGGGATTTCAATAATATCCCCCTCTACCAAATCAAATGTAAATTCACTGGCGTCTTTAGGATCTACGCATTGGATTTGAAATTTTCCAGCGCCGACACGAAAATGCTCATGTTTGTTTATATGAAAATGTAAAGAGCCGCGATAGCCTTTTTGATTAAAGACCAATAGCTTCCCGCAATATCCGTTTACTTCATCGTTTACGATAACCTCTTCATGTCCCCACCCCTTTTCGATAATTAGGGGATTGACTTTTCTAATCGTTAGTAAGTTACTCATTTTCGTTATTGTCTACTTTCTTCCTTAATCTGTCAACCATATTATAGAGTTTGTCAGTAATTTTTTCAAATTCCTCTAAAGTAATTACTTTTTTCTTAAGACGTAATTCACAAGCTACGTTTAAGATTTCTTTCAATGAATTTTGAATGTCTTTTTTATTCATAATTTAGAATACTTTACTGGCTCGGGGCACTCCATGATATGGGTAGCTGGATATTTTTCCTTAAAATTCTGTAACCAAAAAGAATCTGGAATAGTTGTCTTCCATTCTTTATCGGACTTCAAAAGAAAATCGACGATCTTTCTCATTTGAGGAAGAAGGGCGATTTGATCTTCTTCATTTAAATATCCATCGTAGGACCCCTGCGAATAAGTCTCGGGGCTAGTGGCCCGATTGATAAAAAAAGCAAAATTATCAGCATGAATTCGAGTGCTATATCCAACATCACCCTCGGCGACTTTAATTCCCTTCCATTCATATACATCTGCGCTCCAATCCGAAGTTGCTCTCTGAATTAATTTACCGTTTTCTCGTATAAGGCTTCGGATATGTTCGAAGTATTGCGAGAATTTGTTTGAATTATTTTCTGTTTTGTTCATTTAAAGTAAAAAGATTGACAAATAAGCAAACAAGAAATACTAAAGTTGGTATAGAAAATATAAGAGTAAAACCACTATATTGTGCCAATAAAACTATGCCGCCCAATACGGTTGCCAAACATCCTCCTATGAATAAACTAAAAAACACAGTTAAAGACAAATCAAGAGCTTTTTTGATGCTATTTCTAAAATTGTTTTTCATTTAATATCTAAATATCAAAATAAAATGTTGGATATCCATCTTCGCTTTGATTAAAATCAAACTCAGGTTTAAAAAAATATCTAAATATATAGATATTAGAGTTAAATTGGTCCAACTCATACTTCAAAGACTTAAAAAAGCAATCTGCTTATCGGAAGGATACCGAATCTCGTCTTTTATTAAACTCATATATGTAGTTAAATACTCGCCGCTACTCGCGTCCTAATCTCTTGAAGAGTATGGTCCACTAAGAGCCTCCCGTCAAGGAAAACTGTCTTCAACTCGCCCCCAGCTTCCTCTTCTGGCGTCGCACAATCTTTAAGAACGTATTGGCCGTTTACGAGATCGACGCGCAAAAGCCCTTTAGCAGACTTCTTCATACCAGTATCCGTTTTAGGATCTTTAAACAGGTCGTGTCCAACTCCATTGACTTGCCCCCAAGTAGCTTTTTGGGCAATGCCAAGACTATCCCTTGTGCAATAATTCATAGAGAAGCTTCCTACTCCAAACACAATATTATTAGAAGCAAATCCTTTATTCTTAAGGCCCGTGAGAATACCACTAATTACTTCATAATTACAGCTATCTCCGTAAATAAGGCCCACTCGCTCATGCAACACTTTATATCCTTTATCCGAGACACTGCCGCCAAAGATATCCCAAAGACATTCAATCGCGCCTTTGTGCTCGGGACTACCCTTCGGGGCATTTGGATCGCCGCAGACGATATGAATAGGATTGCCGCTATCGGGGCGGAAAACTACTTTAGCTAATCCTAATTCGTTGGGTTTACGGTTAAGAATATCCTCCTTAAGCGTAGCCGCGAATTCCGTAATCACTTTGAAAAAATCATAAGTATCACTAACGAGAGAAACAATACCAGTAGGGTAATCAGTCGTAATTGCCTTTTTAAAGAAGGTCAATTCATCAGAAATGCTGGTCCCTAAAGAAGTCACGGCATGTTCGCTAGCGGGGACAGAAGCCGCAATGAACTCTTTCTCGGCATCGGCATTATAATATTCCTCTAAAAGATCAATCGCCACAATCGTATCGGTACCACAGCTATGCAAAAGTAATCCAGCGCCCGAAACGGCTGCGTCATGTCGACCACTCATGCCCCGAAATTCGAAACCGTGAAGACTAAACATCGTATGATTACGATTTCCAACCGTTTCGTCGGCATACTTATTAATAAGCTTCTTATATTCGCGAACTAAGGTCGCAGTATAACACGGCTTCCAAACTTCGCAAGAAATAACGGTTTCCAAATAATTAGTAAGCCAAGCAAACTTAGGATTAGTATTTCGGATAGTAAAAAATGGAACTTTCATGGGCACCAACGCGCCTTCTGGCAAAGCCTTGATACAAATCGGCAAATATCCCAAATCATGAAGCTCTTCAAAATGCTTCATGGAGACGCTATCCTTACCCAAAAAGGTATCGCAACGCCTCTTAAATTTAGCGATTACCTTCTCTTTGGGTTGAGAGAAGAAAAGCTCGTTCCAGTCTTTGATCAGGAAGTCTTTGATAAAATACTGAAGGCCGAAAAACACAGCTTTATCGTCATAAAGCCCCTTAAAAACGGGCAAATATTTAGCGGTTCGAGGCGTTAAATTCGAATAAATTACTTCGGTGGCCTCATCCATAAATCCTTTATGGGAGAGTTTATAAGCATCGGCGCAAGTTAGTGGGTTAATTCTCATGTTTTATGTATTTTCTTTGATGATCATATCGCGAACTTCTTTCTAAGTCAAGATATACGTTCGGCTTCATTGTAGAATTTTTTTAAGTTAATTTTATCAATTAATTTATTTAAGACCTGAATATTTTGTCCCAGACCAGCCCTATCATCTAAAAGGATGTTATAATAAATTTTACCATCATTTCCAAATGGCAGCTTGATAGGATTACGATTGATACAGGTAATTGGGATACTCAAAGTCTTGTCCCAAAAAGTGAAAATATCGTCCCACTTATCTTTGGGCGTCCCAGTAAAAACAACAATATAGAAATCTAATTCCTGACATCGTTTTAAAACACTAATCGTGTCTGAATAGTCGTGTCCCTTTTCGTGGAAATCAAACACTGTATCATCATGATCCACAGCGACAATCAGGCGGGGGTGTTTTTTATATTCGCGATATAAACGATCAACACATCCCTCAACGGTAAGATATGGGTTTCTAATCATTGTTAAACCTCTCTCTCAAGTTCATAACATATAATCCATTGGAATAGGTAAAATCTTCTCTAAAAGAATCTGTGCAATAAATCTCATCTACGCCGCCCTCAAGAAGAGGGACGAGCCCCTTGGAAAATACGCCATGCGTAACATATAAGACGAACTTCCCACATCCTTTAGATTTACAAACTCTAGCTAATTCAGTAAACGTTCGGCCGCCATCACAAAGATCGTCACAGCAAATCACGTCCGCCCCTTTAAAATCGTCTTTGTAAACGATCGTCTCTAAAATATTTCCATTTGAAAGGTCGCGCAATTTATCGGCCCTCACAAATTCGCTATGAGAGAAATATTTGGCAATGGCAGCCGTCTTTTTGTTCGCGCCAGCATCGGGAGCAATTAGATATTTTCCTGGCCCCAAACACCTTGCACTAAATTCTGAAAATTTATGGATGATCTCTAATTGAGAGAAAACAGTAGCCCTATTAAATAGGGGAGCGGCCACATCACTATGCGGATCAAATAAGAATACCTTATCAAAACTCAAAGAATTAATGAAATTAGCGAGGACCTTCAAAGAAAAGCTTTCCCCTGTATTACAGACCCGATCCTGACGCCCATAAGGCAAATATGTCAAATACAAATGGCAGCTTTGGTCCCAGCCGACCTCTTCATGAATGGCATTTTTTAGTAATGCAAGGGCCATTAGGTCATCAGAAGAACGGATCTTAGCCCAAAATTTGTATGGAGTCTGTAGCTTCGGAACATTGTAATTTTTTCGACGATAGAAATTCGTGATTTTCACGCCGACCTCACCAGCGGGGAACGTGAATCGCTGATAAGGAAGTTCGATGTTATCTAGGAAGATTTTAATGTTCATGCTGGCCAATAATAAGGCAAGTTGTCTGGAATGTCAACCCCGAAGATGGGCCGATAATGAAGCGGGTTTTTTCGAATAAGATTACTTTTATGAGCAAGATGAAATTTATCGTCTCCAATCCATTTGGGGATAGTGGCTGGGCCGCTAAACTCTTTCGCGTCTATGAGATCTAAAATTACATTTGCTTGAGTATCCTTATAGCCGCGATTCGTCCATTCTTTAATCATTGCGAGTCCATATCTTACCAATTCTGTTTCATAGCCCTTCCACATCTTAGTAGCTGGATGATTATACCATGCGGTTTTTATTAATTTCGCCTCGCAGTTATAGCAATGAAACCCGTTTTTCTGAAGATTAATTGTGGGCTTTTCGTCTCCACAGTTCGGGCATGGACTAAATGGCCCCTGTATAAGGGCTTCAAGGATTTGTCTTACTTCAACACGCTGCTTGCCTAAGCGCCTGTTATCCAGACACTTAGCAGACTCTTCAAAAGATGGGAATGGCATGAATGTTTGCATAAGCTGATAATAGTCTAGGCATTAGGCTCTGTCAAGATTTAATTTGCAGTATAAATAAAAATGGGGTCTCGCTACTAGCACGTAATTCGAGACCCCTGTGTAAATACAGGCTTTTCTTTAAGCTCTAACGTTATAAATCCCGACAATGTTTAACTTAATTCCAATGCTCTACCTCTGAGCTACAGGAGCAAAAAAACTGTGAAATTGGCGCTCCTGGCGAAATTTGAATTCGCGACCTTGGGTTATTTACTATCGTATATATAACTATTCTCTGTATTTGGTTTTTTTAGCTTAGGGTGATAACTTGAGCTTTTATTGAGTAAGCTTAAGCGATTGACCTTTAGCTTGGATTTGATAGCCCCCCTACAGGGGCTACCACACCCTAAATTACTTATTGAAGATATACCCCAATAACTTCGCCCCAATCTTATCGTTGGTGACTACCTGCTCATTAGCCCGCGAGCGAGCCTTGCGTACGGCGCGGCTGACAATCTCAACCCTGTTAATCAATTCTGATTTTTGGGCGGGAGTCATCAAACCACTCCACTCCTGCTCTTCAATCGAGCCAATAACCGTGTCTTGGTCAATGAGTTCAGTTTGGGCGGGATGTTCCTTCGTGGCCTCATACTTTACAAGGACCTTCTTTTCCTTACGAGTACGATTCTTCCTGACTGGGCGGGCCAAAAAATACCCTTCACCGCGCTGGGAATCTGGTGAAAACCCCTTGGCAGGATCAAGCGTAGGAATGGCATTCACCAACGCCTGCACTTCGGCCAATCGCTTTTCCAATTCGAGAAGCGAAGTCGCAGGGACTCCCTCAAGCAGAATTGTGCCGTTATCATCATCTAACACTACGTCAGCCTTAGCCAGCGTATTAGCTTGAGCGACCTGATACGAGGCATCAATAGCCTTTGCCATAAAGCCTTGAACCCAATTAAGTTCCTTGGCAACGGTCGTTTGGATGTCAGACTGAGCTTCAGTAACGGGCAAGCCGCCGCCCTCGCTGTTAGGAGTAAAGACAATGCGCTTTTCCTCGAAAAGATGGCGCTTTTTATCAAATGTATTGATAAGATCGGCCCGAGTTTTGTTGGCCTGATTTTCAAGGTTAGATTCAACCGCGAGTAATTCGTGTAGTTTAGTCATATATTTAATGTCTGTCTACTATAGCAGTAATATGTCTTCTTGTCAAGGCTTACTTAAGAACCAACAACTGGGTGCCAGGAACCAAAAGCCTATTCGTGGATGTAGATTGGATAAAAATGGCATAATCTCCATACGTAGTAGGATTTACCTTAACTTCATAATCTGGCAGTCCCAAAAGCTGGCGGGCATTATTACCAGAATAAACCTTCCCATTTTTCTTATCCATGATGCAAATATTCTTGGACGCTTGAATAATCTCGGGCTTAACTAATTGGTAATAGGCGCTACCAACTCGGTAAGGCTGCCCAGACCATGCTTCAGATACGTACTTAATTCTTAATTTCTCTTTATCCAAAGAGTTACGGACAATATACGCGTCATAATCGCGCACCGATAATTCAACTAGAGCATTTTTGACTTGGCTCTTGGACAGCCCAGAGGCATCCAAATTGAAAAGATTCTTTGTCCCTCGGACACCCGTAGAACGAGCAACCATGTAGGAATCTGTCGCTTTGCGAATGACTTCGCCGACCTCTTTCATCCCAGCGGCGTCGGTCTCCCATTGCTGAATATTATTAGAAGAAAAACCGTGGCGTTTAGCTTCAATTTTTCCCGCTCCATCAGGAACTAATACAGCTAATGTCCAATTTTCAGGAAGGTTATTAATTTTTTCGGCTAACGTCTTACTAGAATTACGGCTATTAATTTCCGCGCCGTCAGTCAAAACGTAAATCAAAAACGCATGATCTCCATAAAGCTCGGGCGTCTTTTGAAGATCTTCAATTGCTTTTAGCGTCGCATCAATAAGCGCCGTCCCACCCCCAGCCTTGTAATACCGTTTCATGGAAGGGAGCCGCAATACGTCAGTATCATACGTTAAACAATTAGTAGAAGTATCGAATAGATAAACGCTGGCGCGAGTTTCCTGATCAAGTTCCTTGGAACGCTTCGCAAGGTGGGTAATTTGAGAGTCGAAAACGTCAACAACGTCAGAGGCGATAGACGCCATAGATCCACTTTTGTCTACTACGAATACAATGTGATTAGTTAGATTTTTGATAGTTTTAGTCATATAGTTTGTTTTTTATTATAGAATAATTTAATTGTTTTTGATAATTATTTTTTAATTAGTTTATTGATAGCGGCGGCCTCTGGATTGAATATCTGATTAATTACTCCGCCAGACTCCGACAAAACGGCTATAGCGATAAAAAACGATAATAATCCCCCGAAAATAATTAATGCAATTCCGCCAGAATCATCACTATTATCTCGATTCCATATCTTAAGACCAACGCGCATCGTAAAAATACTAATTAAAATCATTATAAAAGTTAATACTGCTGAAGTAATTCCTAAAATAAACTGTTCTTTTACTAGAATTGGCCAGGCATATTCAGCTATGCCTTCAAGTTTGTTTCCAACTTTATCAATAATGGCTAATGTATTAGTATTCATAATAAAAAGGGTCGATAAGCATATAGGCAAATTTTATTTGCTAAATCGGTATCAAAACTGAAATCTAATTCCCTATTATCATAGGACTTTTTAAGCTCTATATCTATCTCATTTAGTTTAGCCTCTAACTCCTCGGGAGTATGGGCTGAAGGATTAGTTTTAATAGAATAAATGAGCTTGCCATACTCGGGGTCTTGAGCAACGATATCTACAGGGAAATGGCCCTTTTGAAAAAAGATTATACCAGCCCTTAGCAAACGAAAGGCATGACAGGCATTTCGATAGGAATAGCCATATTGCTCGACGGCCCTTTTTCTTTTCTCGCCAATTCGACCTTGATGAGCAGTCCCGAAAATCAATTTACGCTCACTCATGGCATAACCCGACAAGCATTTAAAGATGCTTTTTGAATCTAAGAGACGATATTTTTCAGATTGGATATAAGTAAAAACGTTATCTAGTTCCGTCCACGTCTCATTGAAAAGTAGTTCTAAAGATTGGGTATTACCGTGACGAAGTAATCGTAAAAAATGACGTAATTCATAACCTTGACGATCATTTTCTTTATTAATCTCGATTTGGTGCTCGTAACGAGCTAACCCCAAAATAGATCCGATATCGGTATTTAAAAACACATATCGGATATCTTGGTCCGACTCTGGCGTAGAAAGGCCATAGCTATGAGAGCCCCCTAAATAACTAGCGATAATTTTCATTCAAATGGCGAATAAGACTTATGGCAAGTATAACCAGCATTCCTTAAAATTTCAAGACTTTCCGCGAGAGATTTCTTAGATTCGTAAACCGACTCCATAATTTCGACAAATCCAGTAGGGATAGCCTTTTGGTATGTTTCATAATCAATACCAGAACTATAATAAAAGTCTTTAAATTCTCCGTCTTTAAAGACTCCTAAAATATAGTAATAAACCCCATTCCCTTTATGATCGAAATCAAGAAAATATTGACAGACGAGATCAAGTCCCTGAAATTTCATTTTTTTCTACAACTTGGAATTTATATTTTTCGTAAGCTTCCATAGTCCATGGAAATAATGCCACACAAATACGCTTAATCGCTCGGCCATACTCTTGTATTTCAGCCTGCGCGTGAGAGTCATCCCGCAGCGAAATGAAGTGTAGCAGGTTTTTTAGATCCCAGCAAGCATAAATTTCAGTATAGATATTAACTGGTAATACCATTCGCGCCATTTCGCGAGCAATGCCAGCATTTAATAGAGTTTGATATGCTTCATAAGCGGCCTGACTAACCCCAGTTACATAACTCGTAGCATCGCATTTATACCCATTTGATGAAGGCAAATCAATAACTGGGTTCCAGCTATCATCGCTTATACTCCCTTGTTTATTTTTTATATCTTGTCTTCTCCATTCTTTCGGAATATAAAACTCATTAGGTAATTCCGTATAGCGGGCAGATACTTCATTAAGATTTTGCATACGATGTCGGACATATTGCCTCATTACAAAGATCGGCATCTTAATATTAAGCGTTAATTTCACCATTTCAAATGGGCTCGTATGCTTGTTCCGCCAAAGATAATTCAGAAGCTTTTTGTCAGCCTCATCTCCTTTCGATGGAGATTTGTAACTAATTCGGGCGGCCTCAAGAATCCGCTTATCATCGCCCATATGGTCAATATATCTTACAAATCCATGATCTAATACTGGGATAGTATAGCCTTTTTTAATATTCATTTTGTTCATTTCTCAATTTAATTAAAATCCTGCCATGACAATCTTCCTCGGGATAATCGCACCAACAACCAAGAAACTGATATTCGTCTAAAACATGCAAATTGTCAAGTATTATCTGATTGCTACGGGCATATTTCTCAAATTTTTCGATTACTTGCGCCCGATTGCCGTCCCTCCCGATAACGAATGGGTTGGCGAAAATAGACTGTTCAAGGTTGTAGAACTTATTTTTGCGACCAATATATAAGTAACGGCATTTAGGGCCTTTTTTGACATTAACAATGTTCATTCAGGCAGGGGGTCGTCAGTTTTAAATGCCCAACCCATATACTCGGCGAAACGATTATTATTGGTTTCAAGAGACACGTAGTTATTGCCTTGCATTCCTTGTTCTGTATAATCTATCGATTTCGCAAGAGCTTTAGGCAGACCTAATTTTATAAAGGCATTTTGAAATTCTCGTAACCAACGGGAATCAGTATAAATTAGTCCGTCCCGCTTCCATCTCCATTCCTTGGTATTAAAATAGGCGCGAAAAATGATATATTTATCCCATATTGTTTCGGGAGTAATTTTGATAACTCTAACTTTCCTATTTTCGACATCACTCCAATATCCGTCTCCGCTAGTCGTGCAGGTAAACGGTTTAAATTTTACTTTTTTAATAGTTTTCTTCATATTTATTCTAAATAGGTTTTTTTAGCCATTTCTATCAACTTCTTGGGCTTTTTTGACGGGCCGCCAATCCAAAAAATAGCTTCATAATCGCCATGACAACCAACCTCTTCGTAGTCGACATTCAAGCCAATCTCCTGAAATTGATCTAAAATACTGCGAAACTCATGATAATCCCTCACTCTAACAGACCAATTTTGGGGGATATAAACGCGAATTTTTTTAGGTTCGTAATTGGCGCAAAACTCTGATGGCGATTGTTTCTTCATTTTAAAAAAAAATATTATCTGACGCTAGCATATCCGTCAACCCTCTACCAGCCCAAAGCTGAATCTCTAAATGCATCCAAGCTAAACTAAAGCAAATATTACTGCCCCAATACAAATAGATAGCAGGCGTAAAATATACCTGTCCGCTAGGATATTCGCTCTCTGGAGCGTCGGCGTCCTTCATATTATTAAGGACGCGAAATTTGATTTCAATCGGTCTTTTCTTTTCCATAACTTTATCAATCAATATAAAATCTCAAACTATCTTCCGATAGCGACCCATTATTTATAATTTGTCTCTGTAACATTTCGACAAACTGTTTAGAGACTTCATGAGTACGATAGCCTTTTTTCGAGTATTTAACAATACGTTTCAATGTTGCTACTGGATATGTTAAATTTAATAAAGATAGTGTTCGGGAAGTCACGTCTTTGACCATGCGGGTATGAATATAAAAATACCTACCATCAAAAACGCCACACGTAGCTCCAAAATCAAAAGAGGAAATTATATCCTGAGGAGAAAAATACTTCCTTTCAGTAATAAGCTGTATCTTCATCCCTAATTCAAATTTGTCTTCACCTATGGGAATATTGGGGAATTTATAAGTATAAAGCTTTCCTTCTGGGCACTCATAAACCAGTACCGCTCCGCGAGCTATAAGTTTCTCTCTGATAATAGTTACGACATCAAAATCAGAAAAAAATAAATCGAAATCTGATATCTCTTCGTCTCCCTTGGCAAGGATAGATCTAATAGCCCCACCAGCTAACCATACTCCTCCGCTTAATATATCCAAATCTAAGAAGGAATTTAGAGCTTCTGTTCTCCATTCTTTCAATTTTTCCGAATTAAATATAAAGATTTTGTCTTTCATCGGTTATCGGCTAAGTTTTTGGATATCTTGAATAATTTGATTCAGGGCGTCTATCGAATGTAATTTCGAAGTTCTCCATTTACGTATAAGGGATTTTGGAACTAATACGAATTTATCATTTAATTTCACTTTCATAACCGTAGTCGCCCCCGACTTTTTAGCTTTCCCACGCGCATTATTGAATGTCATATTAAACTGCACATTCCCATAGTCGCGAAGAAAGGAATTATGAAAGCTTCTATTACCCTTTCGTTCTACTACAATTGGGTCCTTAGTTTTCTTGCGCCACTTACAATAGTAAATAATATATTCGTTTTTCATCTGTGGATTACTTGTAGACCATTTTTCAACTGAATCAACATTATACCAAATTCCCTCGCTCTCGTCAATGATTGTTTGAAATCTGGGCGCTCTTCGCTAAAAAAAACTTTTGAAATTTTTTTATTAGCTATGACTCTCATGCAAGACGGACAGGGCGAATGTGTAACTGCAAAAATTTTTGTCTCGCCTTTCTTAACTTCATCTAGCACGTTTTCTTCTGCATGAATGACTTTGGAGCGTCTCTCGTCTCGGTCTGCCCAATCTATCTCTATTCCTGACGGAGCGCCATTATATCCTAACAAAATTTGTCCATCATTTTTAATGATACACGCGCCCACTTGCACGTACGGGTCTTCGCTTCTACATACAGTGATTTCGTGTGCTAATTTTAGCGCAGTTTCTTCCCAGCTTAGTCTTTGTCTTCCGTTGCTCATTTTGGTTTTGAAATTTGTTTATTACTCCATCGGGCCTCATCTTCTTCAAAAGTATTTTTTCTAAACGAGAAAAATAACCCCTCTCCTCCCCCAGCGCAGACACCCCAAAAAATATCTTTTGGAGATCCCTTCGTAACAGAGATAATAATCGGCCCTCCAGATAGGCCATCTTTAT
>JACCDP010716492.1_pt1 | contig 59625 bp, 84 predicted proteins | sample 7445841 | NCBI WGS metagenome assembly JACCDP01 (sample SAMN15323441, study PRJNA562643) | freshwater metagenome | isolation source: river surface water | place: USA:Blue River Watershed | collected 2017-08-17 | reverse complement strand
TGGTGTAGGTGCCGGTACCGTACTCCCAGTTTACGCCATCCTCGATCAGGTACGAGACCTGATTGCCGCTGGCGACGCCCGCGTTGGCGAAGCTGTCGAACCCGGAGACCGCCGAGCCGAGCGTGATAGTCCCTGTACCAGTGGTGGCCGTGGACATCTTGGCTCGGTTGAAGAGTAGGCTCGACGCCATGACGGATTACTCAGGCGAGACGAATAATGGCGTTCGAGGCGTCCGCCGCCGGGAAGACGATGGTGAAGTTACCCGACGAGGCCGACTTGTCCGAGCCGAAGTCGAGGACGCAGACCGCCTTGTTGCTCTTCGAGCTGTTGTAGATCAGCGCGCCACGAGCCGTCAGGGTCACGGTGCTGAAGGTAAGATCCGAGAAGTCGGTGAAGGCCGTCGTGCCGGACGAAGTCGGCGTGACGTTCGTCAGGGCGTTGCCGCCAGCGGTGTAATTCGTGCCGGAGCTGGAGACCTCGCCGGAAGTCGTGTAGGCCGTGGTCGATGCCCCGAGCGTGGCGGTGGACTCATAAAGAGCCAGCTTGAAGGTGTCGCCGGTCGAAGCCGTGAAGTTGTGGGTCGCGGTCAGCAGCTCCACCTTGAAGCTGGTGCACATCGCCTGAACGATAGCCATTGGGTTCTCCTAGCTAGGTAGATTTCTACCTACAACGTGGTGATCAGGTCTGCCACTTCCGGCGCTTCGCGCCGAAGGCGACCGGCCAGAGTGGCTCGGTCGGATCGCACCGCCTCTGCCATGTAGTGGCGGATGAGCGTCCGCAGGCTGTCTTGAAACTGAACGGCCTGAGCGCGGATGGCGGGCGGGGCGGTGTCCGCGACCGAGATGATCCGGCGCAGCAGCAGCTCGGTAATCTCGTCCACGGAATGGCCCCCGTTGTTGGAGGTCATTACGGTCACGTTCCCAATCATGGGGACGGTAGCATCGCTCATCATGACGGCACCTGCATCCTCTTCGTTCCGTTACGGTAGCTGTCGCGCTCGTCCAGACCCTCGCCGAGGAGCTGGAAGGTAACGAGGGCTTCCTTGTAGCGGTTATCGTAGAGCTGGATAAGGTCGGCGTCACCCTTGAGGAAGATGTAGGCCTCAAGAATACAAGCGGAGAGCAGGACGCTTTCGAAGTTCTGGCTGATCCACGTCACGGCGTCGTCCGGGTCAACCGGGTTGTTCGAGCCGCCCTGCGTAATCGACGTCGGCTTGGCGTGGTAGTTCAGCTCGACCTGATACGTCTGGTCGGGCGTCGGACCGAAGATAAACGTGTTCTGGTCGAAGAGGGCGTATGCCTTGGGCAGCCCCGTCGTCGAGGACGACGGGTACGCCTCACGCATATAGGAGACCTCGCGCGGCATCAGGAAGCTGTAGGAGCTACCCGAGATAACCGCCATCGAGGCGACCGACAGCATGTCGGTCGGCACGGCCAGATATGGATTGCTGGAGACGACGACGCCCGTGGAGTTCTTGCGCTCCACGGGTGCCTGAACCGACTGATAGATCCTGTCCTCCGCCTGCCGGATGATGACCGGCAGGTTGTCAACGAACGTGGCGTCGTTGTACTGGAGGTAGTCCTCAATCGCCGCCTTAAGCTGGCCGTAGGTCAGCGACATTGGCTAGGCCTTAGACTTCGCCAATGAACTTGGTGCCGCGCTGGGCAATGCCAGTGCCGCGAACCTTGCCGCCCGAAGCCATCTTGGTCTGCTTCAGCGGAGCCATCATGCCCGAGGGCTTCGCCCCCGAGGCCTTGGCCTTGCCAGCCTTGAAGCCCTGCGGCTTAAGCGACGCGCCGGTCAGAACCGTTCCGGGGTTCGACTTCGTCTTCGTTCCCGGCAGCGGCTTGTCGCCAAAGGTCACCTTGCCGCCCTTGGCCATCGCCGTCGGGCGAGCGCGAAGCGGAGCCTTCTTGCCGTCTTGAGCCGTGGACATGCCGCCCTTGGCGTACTTGACCTTGCCGCCGCACATCATGCACTTGCAGCCCTTGTCATGAGCGGCTTCGCCGCCCTTCTTGAGGCCCTTGGCGCTCTTCTGGGTGTCGTGCTTCTTGTCCATCGAGGAAGCCTCCCACTTCTTCAGCGACATGCCGTACTTCTTGGCGAGGCGCTTGTCCTCGGCCATGTCCTTGGCGGAGCCCTCGAACTTCTCGACCTTGCCGCCCTTGGCATACTTCGCGGCACCGCCGTAGCCCATCTTCTTCTTGGACTTCTCGCCCAGCTCCTTGTAGCCGCTGTCGAGCATGGGGTTCGACGTGTAGTCAGCGTCGCTGGCGATCTCGCCGCCCTTCTTGTACTTCATGGCGATCTTCTTTCCGGCCTTGGCAATGGCAGTCTTCTCGATACGGCCCATGCCGCCGCCAGCACCAGCGTCCATGTCCTTGTAGGACCGCGCGCGTCCACCAGTAGCCATCTTCTTCACCTTTCCGCCCTTCCGGCGCTGTTCGGGATACTCCTCACCGGCCGTGAGGCCATAACCCGGCACGGCGAGGCCGGTCGGGGTAGTCGCCCCGGCAACGGGGCGAATGTCGATCTTGGGACGGCCCGTGCCAAACAGCAGGGCCGAAAGGCCAGTGCGCTCCGGCGCAGTAGTCCGCGTGGTCGAGGGCGTGAAGCCAGCCTTGCGCTCGGCGTCTTTCATGCCAGCCCGGGCACCGACAACAGAACCCTTCGGGGGCTCCGGCTTCGGGCGAGGCGTCGGCGGAGCAGCCCTGCGCGCGGCGGCGCGCTTCTCAGCCGCTTCCTGACGCGCCTGATAGGCGGCGAGGTCAGCGGCGCGAGTGTCCTCGTTGAGGGGCAGGCCAGCGCGCTGCATGGCGAGGCGGTCACCCATCGTCAGGTTACCGCCCCCGGAGAACTTCTTGGGCTTCCTCATCAGGGTTCCTCGATATGCACGTAAGCCGTACCGAGGTACGACTGAACGAAGGTTGCGTTGTTGCCGACGACGCCAGCGATGCTGCCAAACGGCAGCCCTTCGACGTATTGCCAGCCAAAAAGGCCGCGCTCGACAATGATGTTCACGTCCGGGCGCGGGTTGCGGAGGGCGATGGGGTCAACAACAGGGTACTTGCCGAGCTGGAGCTGGGGCTGATCAACGTCCAGACAGTCAGGGCAGACCAGCAGGTTCAGGGGAACCTGATTGTAGATCTGGCGCTTCAGCACATGCAGGTCGTACCGCTGACCGCAGCGGTCGCAGAACCCGAATGCGCGTTTGCCATAAGCATAAGTGGGCATCAGTACCCCGTGCCGGTCCAAGGCACGAAGCGGATCGAGGAGCGATCCCGGTCTTCACCGGCCGCCAACTCAAAAGCCTCTTCGTAGGCCTGCTTCAGGAAGGGGATGTTCGCCCGGGCTTCTGGCCTCTGGGACTTTAGCGCCATGTTGTAGGCGAGACCCGCCACGAGAGCGGGGACAAACCGGAACGGCACGTCCATCGTGTTGGCCGCCGAGTCGCCGGTGTTCTGAAGGCGGCGAAGCCGCCAATACACGACACTATAGGCTTGATCGGGCACGGGCCACAAGGTGAATTTGGACGTCACCTCAGCGCCCGTGATGGGAGCTGCGCCCCCGCCGGTACGCTGGACGTAGCACTGGACTGGTCTGGCCTGAATAGCCTTGTTCGGGATCTGAGCGTAGGTCGAAACGCTGATCCGCTCCAGATTGTAATCCGTATTCTGGCCCGAAGTGTTCACCCGCACGATCTGCTCGATCATGTCGATGGTGTCCTCCGGCAGGTCGTAGGTCGCCTGCCCGGGCGTCAGGACTTGGATCTCCTGATCAATCGTCCACAGGTTCAGGCCACGGTTGGCCCACTCCATAGACAGCAGGTTCAGAGAGCGACGGGCCGTCCGCATCTGGTAGCCCGTGCGAAGCTCAAGGCCTGCGCGCTCGCAGGCCTCTTCAACCAGCTCGGCAATGTCGAGCGTAAGGTTGGCAACGCCGGAGGCGGTCATGTCAGACCATCCTGCCGCGACCGTGGCCCTTGGCGGCCAGACCACAGCCACGAACCTTGCCGCCCTTGGCCATCTTCGCCTGTCCGCCCTTCGCGATACGCGCGGGCTGGGTAAGGTTCATGGGCGCAAGAGCAAGGTTCTGCGGGGCCTGAGAGCCCGGACCCGGCAGCGACGTCGGGTAGACTTGGTTCTGGCCCGTCTGGGAGTCCATCGTCGTCGGAGAGGCCGAGGGGTTGATCCCGGCATTCTGCGCGGCGGAAATGGCCGTGTTCTGCGCCGGGCCGTTCTGGACGTCGGCGGAGCCGCCGTCAGCCATGTACATCAGGCGCTTCGCGCGCTGCTCGAAGTTCGGGACCTTGGCGGAGGGCTTGAACTTCTTCAGTTTGTTTCGGTTCACGGGGCCTCCGGGGGAGCCGACTTCGCGGCCCATGTTGGTTCGGTTCACTTCGAGTTCTCGACCAGCCTGTCGATCTTCTCTTCAAGCCGGTCAAACCGGCCCATGACCTGCCGGGTGTTCTCCAGCATGTCGATCTTGGTGGCGTAGCTCTTGGCTACGTCGGTCTTGTGGTCTGCGAGCTGCTTCTCGACCCGGCGGATGTCTTCAATCGCAGACTTCATGACCCACCCCACAATGCCAAGAAGGCCGGTCAAGATGAGCTGCCAGACCAGCTTTGTCTCTTCGAGCATCAAAACCTCCTAGCAGTTCCATGCCCGGAGGCTCTTATTGATGCGGCTGTTGGGGTCCTTGGCTGTCTTGGCCGAGGTCAACTTCTTCTTCATCCCCTTCATTCGGGCGCAGAAGCTGTCACGGCGGGGGCCGCCTTCAGGCTGCGGGGCCTTCAGCCCCGGCTTGCCGGGATTAGCGCGGTTGTAGCTAGCGCGGCCCTTGGCGTTCAGGCCGCCATTAGGGTTTTTGCCTTCCTTGCGCGTCCACGCAGGAGTGCCGGTTTTCCCCTTCATCTCAGAAGCCCTTCTTCCTGAAGGGCTTCGTCTTTTTGGCGATGCCCTCTGGCTGCTTGACGAACTGCTTGCCACGGGCTTTGCCCGCGCGCTTGGCAGCGGTTGTGGCAGCGTACTCCGACGAAGACAGCGACTTGATAGCCGCCTCCGGCAGGTAGCGTTCGCCCGTCTTCGAGGACGGCTTGCCGGACTTCGTCCGCCATTTCTGAGCCGTCCACGCCTTCAGGCTTTTCTGCGGGGCCTTCACGACTTGTAGCCCCCGCCCTTGGCTTTGTACTGCTTGGCGAGGAGCTGGGCCTTGCGCGCAGACCACTGACCAGCGGCGGTCCCTTGGACCGCCGAGCCCTTGATCTTCTCGAACAGGGCCTTCCGCATGCCGGGCTTCGTGTAGTTCCCGGAGGCGTTAACCTTGGAGCCAGTCTTGCCCTTCATGGTCCCCCCCTACGGCTGGGTATTGTACCAGATCTTGGAGGTCGAATTGTACTTCAAGACATCGCCCTCCTGCGGGTTCGTGATGTTGACATCGTGCAGGTTGGCAAGGCTGTCGCCAAACAGGGGGCGGACAAAAAGCATCCCGTTGGTCGCCGCATTGACAACGGCAGCAACGAGGAGCTTGGGCTTGGGAGATGTCGGCGGGGTCTTGGTCAAGACGCCAGCGGTTGTCGAGCTGACGTACAGAAGGTCGCCGTCTTGCCAGTTCTCAGCGCCGCCAGTTGTGTTGATGCCGCGAACAATCCCGAACGCGGTGACGTAGCCGCTTTCGCCGTTGAGAATGTCCTGCGTTGCAACGCCCATAAGGTACTCCGGAGCTATCAGCTCCGAGGCGATTGCTGGCGTTGCCAAAAGCTTTCCTGAGTTGCCCAGCGCCCCGGCAAACCGAACCACAGTTCCATCAGTGATGGTCGATCCGGTCTGGTTCCTGACCACGTAGAGCGTCTCCAGACCGACCTGAAGGGTGACGCTGGAGTTGAGGCCAACGTCCAGCGTCCCGTCCTGCGTGTTCCACGAAACGCCGCCGGTGGTGACGGCGTTGGGCGTGGTCGTATCGAACACGACGCCGTGCGTTAGCACGGTCGTCGCGTCGAGATCCCCCTCAAACCCGTTGTTGGATTTGACCGGGCCGGAGAAGGTTGTCCGAGCCATGCGTCACCCGTAGAAGATGGTGGCGGTGGTCGAAGCGGGAAGGATGATCTGGATGCCCGCGCGAGCCAGAATGCCCTGATCCGGCACCAGAAAGGTGATCGGCTGTGCGGGCGTGACATCAACCATCGTCAGCACGTTGCTGTAAAGGTTGACGTTGCTGGTCGAGATCGAGCCAGAGGCCACCGTCGTGACGGTGAACTGGGTCGTGCTGGTCACGGTCACCTGATACAGGCCGTCCAGAGCGCCGCCCGACGTGAAGTCGAGGTAGACCCACTGGTTGGTGAAGAGGTTGTGACCGTCGGGGACGGTCACCGTGACGGTCGTCAGGGTACGGGTGTACGTCACCGAGGTATAGGCAGTGTCGTACAGCGTCAGATACCCGGTCGCGCCGGAAACCGGCGTGGCCACGTAGCCCTTCAGGCGGGTTCGATACGGCACTGCCGTCCCGGACGCCGCCATGAACTGGGACTTAACGTCATACTGCTGGGACATGTCTGGTCCTCCTAGCTAAGGGGCCAGATTACGACGGCAGCAGGGGCAGCGAGTACCAATCCGTGGCGTCGTAGGCGATCAGCATGACAGCGGTGCTGGCAGCGATGTCGAGCGAGCCGGTCGTCGCCGTGCCGCCGTTGATCTTGTCCGAGGTGTTCGGATAGATCTTCAGGATCTGGGCAGCGCCATTCTTGATGATCACGATGCCGCCAGCGGCGGCGGTCGGGAGCTTGACGCCCTTCGTGCCATCAGCAGCGGTCACGAGAGTGAAGCCGAGCGTGACGGCAGCGGCGTTCGTGTTGGACGAGCCGGTGGCCGCGACGGTCGCCGTCGGGATGGTCTGGTTGCCGATCAGGGTGCCGGTCACGTTGCCGGTCACGTTGCCCGTCACCGCGCCAACGAAGCCGTTGGTCGAAGTAACCGGGCCGGAGAAAGTGGTCGAAGCCATAATTCCGTCCTCATGCAGGAGTTGCCGCGTCGTCTCTGCATCGTCCGCCGGGGGCGGTCGAAGCGGCTATGGTCCCCGGGAATAGGTAGAATTAAACCTAGCGGGGACGGGGCCGAAGCCCCGCCCCCTACCAGATTAGGACGCGCCCGGGCTGCCGAAGATGCCCAGCGGATCCGACCAGCCGAACGAATAACGCTCGCGGGCCTTGTAACGGACGTTGCCCGTGTCGAAGTCGCCGTCCATCGCCTGCTTGAGCGGGGCGCGGACGAAGTGCTTCAGACCGTTGGGAACGTCGGTCATCAGGAACCAAGCGTTGGTGTCCGTCAGGTAGTGGTTGACGGCGAAGCCGCCCGGGATGGCCGACATCGTCTTCAGCGCGTTGATGTCGTTATCCGCCGTCGCGGTACGCAGCTCCGTCTGGAGGATGCGGGTCGCGACGAACATCAGCGCCGGAGGGATGATCAGCTTCTTCGGGCGAGCCGCGATCAGCAGACCACGCTCGTCCGTCCAGCCCGCGATCTGAATGACCGCCGCCTCAAGCGACGTCTCGTTCAGGTCCGCGCCAACGGTCGGGCGGTTGCTGTTCGTGCCACCGCTGACCAGCGGGTGGTCAGTGGCGCAGAGGCTCTTGCCGTCGCCGCCAAGGTAGCTGGCGGAGAAGGCGTTGTTCAGGACGCCCGCGCCCTTGACCTGCTTCGTGTAGGCCATCGCGCGAGCGAGGGCCTTCGTGTAGCGGGCCGAGAGGCTGTCGTACAGGTTGTCTTCCATCGCCTCTTCGGTGATGGCGAAACCCAGCGCGATGGTCTCGTGCGTGTAGCGCGCGGACCAGACTTCCTGAGCGTTGTCGTAGGCAACGCCGCTGCCTTCCGACTTCACCGGAGCCGAGTTGAAGCCCGAGAGCTTCACTTCCTCTTCGAACGAACGCTCAGAGGTCTCGATTTCGTAGACCTCCTTGTGCTCTTCCTCGTAGGTCTTGTAGGTCAGCCCGAAAAGCGCGTTCAGACCCGGGAGAAGCTCCTTGAGGAGCTGTGCGCGAGAGATAGCCATGAGTCACAGCCCCCCTTAGCGGTTGAAGATATGCAGGCCAGCACGGGCCTGCACCAGAACCTGCACGTAATTGCCGGTCTGGGCGTTGATGTTGCCGGGTCCCTGCGCGATGCCGACAACCTTGAAGGGGTTGTTGGCGTTCGCCGAGCTGGTGTTCAGCGCGAGATTGCAGTTGCCGGTGACCGTCGAACCGCCAGAGGCGGCAGACAGGGCGTAGTTGTTGCCAAGGTTCGCCCAGACGTCAAACGCCGTGGTCGAAGCCTCGATCTGGATGATCGCATTCGGATCGTCCATCACGTACGCCTGAATGTCCGAGGCAACGGTGCTGGCAGGATAGTACTGCTTGAACACCGTGTACTTCAGGTTCGGGTCGGTGAAGGTGCAGCCGACGAAGATGCCGATGTACAGCTCTTCCGTCGCGCCGCCAAGATCGGCGGCAACGGGGACCTCGACGCCGGAGCTCTCGAAGACCACGGGCTGACCGTAGAAGATGTCAGTGCCGTAGCCAGAGACGATGGGGTACAGGCTGTTGGCGTTCGGGTTCGGCCGATTGCCAGCAAGCTTGATGACCCGACCGCCATAAGGGGCCGCAGTGGTGGCCATATGGGTTTCCTTTCAGGAAAGGTGGGGTGGATGATGCGGCGAGACGTCAGTCTCCACCGCGACCGAAGGTGACGCGCGAACGGCGTTCAGACGGGAGGATCGGCATACGGGCGTCTTGTTCCCGCATGATGTTGTTGTCCACCGACTGAAGCTGGCGCGCAGCAAGATCCTCGTAGTACCGCTGACGTCCGTCAGCGACCTCCACGGGGGCCTTGCAAAGGAGCAGGCCGCCGACCTCCACGTTCCCCTTGTATTCCGACCGGGGGTCGGTACGGAGCATAAGCTCGGGGACTTCTTCCGCCTTCACCGGCTCCCAACCTTCACGCATCCTGATGGAGACGTTCTGGTTGTCGGCATTCCCGAGCATGGCAGTACGTACCCAGCGGTAACGCCAGCCTTCAACGGGGGTCGGATCAGGAAGAACCGAAGGGGGCTTCCATGTGTTAGCGCGAGTCTCAGCCTCGCGGGTGCTGCTGTCACGATCAGCGCGATACCTAGCCATTCATCATCTCCTTGACCATTTCCTCAGCATACTGCTCAGGGGTCAGGCCCAAACGCTTCGCGAGGGACACTTGGGCAGGCGTCAACCGCAGTTTGCGCGGCGGCTTTGCCGCCACGGACCGAGTGGCCGGAGCCACAACCGGTGTTTTCCGGGGAGTCGCGGTACGGGGCTGGAGGTCAACCTCCTCACCACCGTCATCCTCCTCGAAATTTTCGGGGAAGCGACGCCGCATCGCGGCGTCGATACGCTCGTAGTACTCGTCGGTCAGGGGGGTGATCCCCTCCCGCTTGATGAGGCGCTCGTGGACGCCATAGGCGTACCCCGACATCTCCTCATCCTGTCCGAACCAAGGGTTGGCCTTGAGCCAACGCTTGGCCTTCTCATCCGGTTCGTTCGCAACCGCAGTCTGCGGACGAACCTGCTCCGGCTCGATCCGCTGCGGCGGGGTCGGCCGGTAGTTCTCGATCTCTCGCTGCTCGGTAGCGAGCTTCACGATCTCGCGCTGGGCGGAAAGGATCTTGTCCGCATCGCCACTCTCGTAAGCGTCGCGGTATTCCCGCTCCGCCCGCTCAAGCTGGCTCTGGGTCCTGACCTTCGCCTGCTCCAGAAGGGCCGCCTCTCGCGCCGCAAGGCGCTCGGCCATCTGGTTGCGCTCCTCAAGGAGACGACGAGTTACCTGCGCCGCTTCCTCGATCTCGCGCATCGCCGCTTCCTTGCGGCGGCGCTCCTCGTGAAACTCGTACTTGAGCTTCTTGATCCGCTTCTGAACCTTCTCCGAATAGGATGCGATTTCATCCTCATCCGGAACTTCAGGTTCGACATCGTCGGGACGCCGGGACCGGTTGCGGTCTTCCTCCGGGGTGTCGTCAACGATCTCAATCTCGATCTCGCCGTCCTCTTCGACGGCAGGCTTTTCCATCGTCATGCCCGCTTAATCCCCCGTGGATCTTGGACAACCGCCTCGACGGTGTCGTCGTTGATCATTCGGAACTCGGCACCGTGGATCTTGAACCGGGTCCCTGAATAGGCCCGGAACATCACCCAGTCGCCTTCCTTGCACCAAGGCCCGGAAGGGAACTTGCCTTCGTCCGCGTAACACAGGTCGCCCATCTTGAGGACGAAACCGACAATGCTCGCCGTCTCTTCCGCCGTCTTGGTACTGTCGGGGATGTAGACGCCGCCGTCGGTCTTCTCCTCCATCTGAGGGAGCATGATCAGGATCTTGTAGCCCTTCGGTTCGGGGAGTTGGCGAGCCTTCTCCGCGCCGAGAGGGTTCTCGGTCTTGATATCCAGCATGGTTCTCCGGCGTGGCTAGGGGCCACGGACCCTTGCGCCCGAAGGCGAGGTTAAATCGCGTCCTCATCGGACATCGCCTTCTGGGCGATGTCGAGAAGTTCGCGCTCGGCGAGGGCAAGACCCTCGATCACTCCGCAGAGACGCTTGTACTCCGCGAAGTCCTGTGCACTGCCACCAGCAACGGTGTCAGCGTAATCGTTCATGAGGTCGCGCAGGCGACGACGAAGCCGGTCAAGTCCGTCCACGGTTGTCCCTTGCGATCTCTACGCCAAGACGCGCACCTTGGGTGCGCTCGTTGGACTTGATCTGCTCCTGCCGGAGAGCGTCGGAGGCCTTGCTGCGGCCAACCTCGACGCCAGCCTTGAGCCCGGCGATACGCTCCTGCGCGGCGATCTTCTCTTTCTCGATCATCGCGTCCCGCTGGAGCATGGCGGTGGCGATCTGCGCCTCCGTCTGGTCCTTCTGGATCTTGCGCTGGACTTCCATCTGCTTGATCTGGAGGTCCTGCTGCTGCATCTGGATGACCGGGTCCTGAGCGTTCTGCTGGGCCTGCTGCTGCGCGGCCTGAGCCTGCGACTGCTGGAGAACCCGCTGAGCCGCCTGCGCCAGCAGGGGCGAGAGCTGGGCCTCGACGTCCTCTGGCAGGGCCTCGCCCTCCTTCGGCAGCGGCACACCAAGCTGAAGTTCGATCCGCTTGCGGTAGGCGAAGGCGATATGCTCCTGAATGTGAGCCATCGTCGCCGCCTGAATGGCGCTGGCGTTGGGCGACTGCCCAACGAGCTGCTGGATCATGGGGTCCTGCATCGCCGACATGTGGACGGCGAGGTGGGCGTCATGGTCCTGATAGGCGAAGGCCTTCACCGGCTTGCCGTTCAGCAGGTTCATGTTCTCGCTGACCGGATCGGCAGGCTTGATCTCTTTCTTGTCCGGGATGATCTGGTCGGCATCCTTGATGCCGAGCGTATAGATCATCCGACGGTGAAGGGCAGGCATGTCGTAGATCGTCGGCTGGCCCTGAGCAAGCTGGAGGGCCGCCTGATACTGCATGATCCGCTGCGCCATTGTGGTGGCGTTCGGGTCGGAGACCGGAATAACGTCGATGACGTCCGAATAATCCTCAGCCCGGCTGGCGTCGCCCTCGACCTCGTAAGGATACTCGGCGGGCATGTAGTCCCGCACGACGTTGGCGAGGATCTTGAACTCCTGCTTCATCGAAGCATGGAGGCGAGCCTGCACCGCAGACATGACCTTCTGGCTGCGCTCCAGCATAGCCAGCGTCGTGCCGACCGGAGCGTCCTGCTTCATGTCTCCGACGTCCATCTCGGAGATCGACGCGAAGCGGCGACCCTCTTCAACAATGGTGCCGAGGAGCTGGTACAGGACGCCCGAAGGCTCCTTGTACGGCAGGAAGGCGATGTTGTCCTTGATCGACCCACCGGGGACATCCACGTCCCGGAACTCGCCGGGCTGGATCGGGCTGTCGTCACCCTTGATGCGAAGGCCTCTGGCCTTCAGACCACCCGGGAGATTGCTGACAGTGCCCGCATCCACGAGCTGGCGGAGGATGCCGGTGGCCGACTTGGCAATGCCACCAATCAGGTGGATCAGGCCAAAGCCGTAGAAGCCCATGCCGGGCAGGTAGTTGTAGACCGCGAAGTGCACGGTCTTCTTCTTGGTGACGTCGCGCTCGTCCCAGTTCCGGCGGATCGCGAGGACCTCACCCGTGGACTTGAGGAGCGTCACCACATACGGAAGGGCGATCCCATCCGGGTCCTCGAAGCCAGCAAGGTCGAGATCGACATGCATTTCGAGGAGGGTGAGACGGTCGTCGTATTCCCAGACCCGGACCTCGTTCTCGATTCGGTCCTTGGCGGCCTCAAGATCGCTCGCCTCAGGCGAGGGATCGGGCAGGTCAACGTCGGCATAGAGCCCGGCAACCTGAAGTTTGCGGATTTCGTTCTTGGGGAGCCTGATGACCTGCGTGTAGCGGGGGCAGGAGTTCAGGTCAGACGCGCCGTAGGAGACGACGAAATCTTCAGCAGGCACGAAAAGCGCCGCAGGGCGCTTCAGCACTGGGTCGAAATACACCTTGCGGACAGCACAGCCAGCCAGCGCAAGGTTGAACAGGAGCCGCTCCGTTTCGGCGCGGTATTCGCTCATCACCTCAGTGGTGATGTAGTTCATGTCGTCCTCGACGCGCGTGGCCTGCTTGGCCTTGGCGTCGGTCAGTTTGCCGATCACCTCGGTCCTCACCGGGCCGGAGGCCGGGAAGATCTCCATGATGGCGTTGGACTGGAACCGCATCGCGGCTTCCGAGAGGATCGGGTGGTAAACACCACAGGCCCCGGCCCAAGGCATCGTCCGCTCCTCGAAGCGGGTGCCAAGGTACTCAAGGCCCTTCACGTAGGCCCGTTCCCAGTCGGCGCGGGACTGCTTGTCCGCATCGAACTGCGACAGCAGTTCGGAGCCAAGCATCGCCAGCTCGCCGTCCTCCATGAAGGGGACGAGGTTGTCGCTGTGGCCCACGGCCTCAGCGATGCCCATCTCCATGACGTCCTTGCCGAAGGTGACGATGACGCCGCCGTCCTCGTCCTCCTCGGCCGTCGTGTCGTCCGGGAACTCGATCTCGATCTCTTCAATGGTCAGGGCTTCGCCGCCCGGCAGCGTCTCTGCCGTAATGGCGCGCTCAACAGCCATCTAGATCTCCGTCAGTAGTATTCGTAGCGACGAGGAAGCTTCATCTCTTCCTCCTCGTCCGTCGGGAGCCGGACAAAGCCGCCCTGCCTGAAGCGCAGGAGAGCCTGTGTCGAACTATCGACAAGGTCGTCGTGTTCCCCGGCGGGGAACGAGGCGAACTCTTCCACCACTTCCTCTGCCCAGCGAGTGGGCGGAGCCCACACCATGCCGGACTGGAAGAGGTCGGAGACCGCGTTCACGCGGACAATCTTGTCCTGACCGCGAACCGGCGTGTACTCCGACACCGGAATGCCCATCGCCCGTAGTTCGTAGATCAGAGGGGCACCGGCCGCCTTCTTTTCCACGATGAACGCATCAGGGTTGTAGTCCTTGTAGAGCCGGAAGGCTGCCGCCTTCAGCTCCGGGAACTCCAACCTTTCCTTGTAGGCGTCCAGTAGAATGATGTTTGCCTGCGACCTGCCGTCGTCGTCGGGGTGGTAGAACACCCCCCACGTCGTGCAGGCGGAGAAGTCGCTTCGCTGCGACTTCTCGAATGCCGTGTCCCATGACTGGATGATGAACTCGCAGGGCGGGGGGTTGTCCCCCTCCCACACGTTCCACCAGTCCCGCTTGACCAGCGCGCCCTCCTCGGAGGTGGGCTGCTGCTGGTACTGAGCCTGCCACTTCGGCAGGGGAAGTTCGGCTTGGAGCTTGGACAGTTCGTCCAGCGACCAGAAGCCCGGCCACAACGGGTTGCCAGAAGGAAGGATGGCGGGAAGCTCGATCACTTCCCACTCATCAGCCCCCTCACGCTCCGTGGCGGCCTTCATGATCTGACCGGTCAGGTCTCGCTTCGCCCATCGCGTCATCACGATGATGATCGCGCCCTTGGGCTGGAGACGCTGGCGGGGGCCAGATGTGTACCATTCATAGACCGAGTCGAAGACCTCGGGCTGATGCTCGGCGATCTTGGCTTCCTGCTCCGAGTGGGGGTCGTCAATGATGAGGAGGTCCGCGCCCTTACCGGTGACGGCACCACCGACACCGACCGCGAAGTACTCACCATTGAGGGTGGTTGCCCACCGACCCGAAGCTTTGTTGTCGGCCTTTAGGCCGACACCCGGGAAGACGTTCTGATAGACCTCGCTGCCCACGAGGTTCCTGACCTTGCGGCCGAAGCCAACCGCCAGCTCTGCGGTGTGCGAGGCCTGAATGACCTTCTTCTCCGGGAAGGTCCCGAGGAACCATGCCGGAAGGATGTAGGAGGCGAACTCGGACTTGGTGTGGCGAGGAGGCATGTTGATGATCAACCGCTTCAACTCGCCACGGGCCACCCGCTCGAAGGCGTCAGCCATGATCTTGTGGTGTTCGCCCTCGATGAAGCCGGGCCATACCTCATGGACGAAGTCCATGAAACCGGCACGAGCCTTCTCCCGCTTCTCAGCTACTTCCAGTTTTTCGAGCAGGGCAAGGATCTCCCGCTGCTCGGAAAGAGGAAGCGAGGCGATCCGGTCCAGATGAAGTCTAGCCGGGTCCATCGAAAAGAAAAGGCCGCCTAGAAGGCGGCCTAGTTGGGTCGTGTAAGGAGCACGGATGCATCAGGAGAACCTGATTTTAGCACACTGACCCGGGTTGACACGGCAGTCAAGCCTGTTCTTTGGCCGGGATTACATTGTTGTTCGCGTCCACGGGGACGGTCGTGTTCTCCGGAGACGGCGGAGGGGCTCCTCCGTGGATGTAGAGGTTGCCCTTGCACAGGGCCAAGCCTCGCTTGGTCAGGGCTATGCCCCGAGCTTCGGTCGAAATCTTGGCCAGCCAGCCCTGCTTGATCAGGGCGGCCACCGCGTAGTGCATGTTCGAGCGGCTCTTCACGCCCATCTGGTCGGCCAGCTCCTGAAGGGTCGGACCCATCTGGTAATGGTGCCAGTAGGCGTGGACGAGCTTGAGGATCTTCAATCGCTTCGGCGTCACGACGGCTTCCTCCCCCGCTCGTACTCGTCCCGCCCGTCAAGCGGGCGATGAACCCAGACATCGTCCTCGACCTCGATGGGATCGCACCAGCATTCGTCGGTGTCGATATGGTCCCGGAGGTCGTTGTTGGGCAGGACATGCCAAGGACCACCGTCCTTGGCCAGCTTGACAGCCTTCTCGATAGCCTCGCTGATCGTGTCGGCATGGTCGTCGGGGAGATCGTCCGTCATGCCGAGTACCACCCCATCAGGAGCATAGCGGCGGCAATGAAGGCCAGAGCCCAGCGGTCATAGCTGCGGACCATCCCGGCCTTCTTGATTGACCACTCCAGATCGTCAATCCGGTTCTCGATCTTGAGGCATGCAGCCCTCAGATCAGCCACGTCACGGATCGAGTTCGTGATGCGGTCGCTACAGGAGTTGGCGAAGGACCGGAGATACTTGATCTCGTCCCGGACAGGAGGGCGATGCAGCATCATTCGTCCGCCGACAGGCGGACAAGCTCACGCTCCACGTCCGCAAGAGCCTTGGCGATGGTCGCGCAGGCAGGACCCTCGATGAAGACGCCCTTCTCCGAGTTCTTGTCCAGCATCTTCTGGATCATCGCCAGATAATGCCGGGCAGGCAGGCTCACGTTCATGGTTCAGCACTCCGTTGAGTGGTTGGAGGGGTGCATGTTGCCAACATGATCCATAACAACGCAAGCACTTCCTGCCCAGTCCAGCACGTTTCAGGGGCCAATTCTACTGCTGGTTGGTGAAATGCCGGGGTTTTGACCCTGATGAGGGGGTCTGCCTGCATCTATCGGTAGAAATATACCTAGGGGAGGGGGATGGGACCCAACACTGTCCCCAAAAACAAGGGAAAGGGGTGGGTGGGGGTCCAGATACGGCGATATCGATTGCTCGCATTTAGAAGAGGCAGGGGAGGGGGTAAGGCCAAGTCTGGTGGGTGAGTGCCGGGACAGGTTAACGCGCGCCTGTGGGGCGCGCTGAGGGCTGTGAAGTGGGTGGTGATTGGGTGAGTGGAATAGTACACCATGCGGAGGGCGAGCCCGGCGGCCGAAAGGGGTGGTGCCCCCACGGTGGGGTCTGGCCCTAGCCCCTCGCCCCCACGCCCGCTTGCGCGGACGCCGCCCCGCCCTCGCCTTGCCCCGCCTTGCCTCGCTCTTGCGCCCTGCTGCGCCCCGGCTTGCCTAGCCTAGGCCTCGCCCTCTCCCGGCTCAGGCTCAGGCTCAGGCACTACCTCGACTATTCCGTCGTCAATCTCATTCGTTTCAAGTACAGGCCCCAGCGCGGCCAAGAGTTTCGCCTGTATTGCGGCCCGGATTTCCCCGGCTGTACGGCCGTCCATAGTATTCGCTTCGGTCTTCTCGCTGAGAAGGCCGTGGTGTTTCATGATCAGTTCGACGGCGCGGATACGGGCGGCGGGAACTTCGGCATTCGTTGCCTCATGTTCTAGTCTGGCAAGGGCGAAATCCTTTGCTCGGCCTGCATCGTGCAATGATTTGCTCCTATTCTCCGCCCGGATCATTTCGATCCGGGCCGCGACCTTCCCATTACTTGCCAAGGTGCTGGCATTCTTCCAGATAGTGGACGGTTTCATTGCCTCGGTGCTGTAAGCCCGGCGATATGCGTCGGTCAGACTAAGCCCTTCGGCCGCTCCCCGGGCGAATGCCGCCTGAGCTTCCGTCAGTCCCCCCTCACTTTCCCATGCCGGTCCCCTCCGTCCCTTCGGGATCAGGCGAGGTGGTGGTGGGGGCAATACCTTTTGGCGGGGCATGTCGCTATCGCTCCTCTCCGGCTTTAACACCTTGGCAACAAAGGTGGAATTGCACTCATCTCACCCTATTCCGCCGCCCCGGCGGGATCAATCCAAAATGGACACCAAAACGGATTTAGTTCCGTTTGAACCACATACGGGGAAAGCCTATGTCTTGTGGACCGACGCCGGGAGGCGCTCGGTGCGCCCCTCGTGAGACGGTCGCCGCTCATTGACATCGTGAATAGGCATTAGGCTTCCCCGCCACCGCGCATGCTTTGGGCTTGCGTGAGGCGGGGATAGGCCAAGCCCGTCCGGCATAGGACGCGCCCGGTCTATCCCTGCAACGGAGGAACACACCATGCTTGTCCGCTTGCTTCCCACCCGGGAAGAAATCATCGCCGCCCTCGGATGCACCCCGGAGGAATTCGACGCCCTCCCAGACGAGGACAAGGGCGTCCTAATGTTTGACGTCGCCGAAACCTCCCCTTGGATTGAAATCTGAAAGGTGCCCACAAAATGGCTAAGAACCGCGCCCTTGCCGCCAAGGCCCTCCGCGCCCGTCGCGAACGGGGCCGCCTCGCCACTGATCTCGCCCTCGCGGAGATTGTCGCGGGGCGCACCCCGGACCGGACGCCCGTTGTCCCGGGCGTCAACGTCCCCGTTACCTACTTCGCCCCCCACACGCCCCGCACCCGGGAGCGGACCGAAAAGCCCCGGACCGAATTGCTCGCCCGGGGGGCCATCGCCCTCTGCCAGTCCGACGATATCGCCCCGCGCCTGTATCGCCGGGTCAACGGCCGCTTGGTCGCGGCATAGGTAGAAATGCACCTATCGGACCCGTCGCCTTCCCCGCCGCCCCGCGCGGCGGGATAGGTGACCGATCCCGGTCAAGCCCGCGCCCGAGGGGCGCTTTTCACGGAGATGCATCATGGCTCGCAATTCCAGCAAGGCTAACAAGGCCGCCCGTTCCAACGCCTTTTCGATTGACGAGATTGTCTCGGCCGTCATGGCCCACGAAAAGCCGGGGATTTCTTGGCGGAATGAGGCCAAGGAACTCAACGGCGCGGCCAAGGCAAACCGAATGAAGGCCTATGCCGCCTTCATGCACCGCGTCGCGGTGATCGGGCTGGATGTCTGGCACCGGGGCATGTCCGGCGAAATCAAGGCCGCTCTGGTCGCCGGCGGTGCCACCAAGGCCATCGCCAAGGTGATCTCGGAGACCGGGCAGGGTGTCCTCGCGGTCAACGATGACATCCTCGCCGCCGCCGTCGCGGGCGAGGCCGAACTGCTCGCCGAATTCGAGGCCCGCGAGATCAAGACCGAGAGTGCCCTGCGCGCCCTCTGGAAGGCCCCCGAGGCTGACGAGATCAAACTGGCCCGGGCTTACATCAAGCTTGACCCGGTGCAGCGCGCCGCCTTCGCCGCCGCCGTAAAGGCGATGGAAGAGGAGGCCGCTCTTGCTGACGCCCGCGCGGCGGACGCCGCCGCCCTCGCGACCGGCGACGATATCGCGGCCGAGTAATACGGGCGGGGTGGCGCAAGCCACCCCCTCCCCCGTCCCCTCTTGCGGGAGGTGACCGGGGAGGCAAGGCCTCCGCTAGGTTTAATTCCACTCATCTCGGAGGATGCGATGAACGACACGACCAAGACGATCAACGCCGAGGGCTGGCACGACATCGTTTCGTGGCTCCCCATCAACCTCGCCGCCCGGCTGGAAAAGCTGGCCGAGGGCGGGCATTCCCCGGCCTTCGCCGGGGTTGACCCGGGCCGCTGGCGGATCGAACTGATCGCCGCCGCGACGGCCCTCGCCAGCTATGGCGAGGCGGTGGCGGCGGGCAACACGCCCGATGACAACGCCCGCGACGGGGCCAAGGCCGCCCTGCATTGGGTCGCCTACAACCTTGAACATCTCTGGCACTGACATGCTGACCCGCCCCGGGAGGGGCGGGTCTACGGGCAAGCCCGCCCGCTAGGTTTAATTCCACCTATGAGGTGCAACATGTCCTGCTTCACTGATCACGTTCCCCCGCTTGATCGCCGGATCGTCCGGGCAATCCTGACCGAGGCGTTCACCCGGGGCTATTCCGTGTCTGTCTATGACGGCGACGAGTGGACCGTTAAGCGGTCCGCAAACATGAACGAGGTGACCGACGCCCTCGCGACGACAGACGAGGATGCCGTTCGGTTCCGCGACGGGGACCGGGTCGTCGGGACCATGTCACTGGTGTACGGCAATGAACCGGGCGTGATCGTCGCGGACTACACCGACAACCCCGACATGGTTTCCCTGATCGAACCGATCACCCGCCGCCTTGCGGCATAGGAGGTGCAATGAACTACCGGATCAACTTGATTGACGCGAACCGGACCGTTCGTGTCGAGATGCTTCACTGTACCGGGGGCGCGAACCCCCGGGGCGTGACCAACTATCCCGTCGCAACGATCACGGATTTTCCCGCGCGGACCCCCAAGGAACGGGCCAAGGCCCGGGCGCGGGCTGAGGTATTGGCCGCGCAATGGGCGGGCATTCACCCCGGCGAAACCGAGGTGATCTGCGGCTGGAAATGATTGCTTCATTTTGGACCATGTTCCGGTTCCACCCGGACCGGACATAGGTATAATTCCACCCATCGAAACAAACGAGGTGCACCATGATCGATTTCAACCGTATGTTCTCGACCGATAGCGCCAAGGCCGCGAAGGCCTCGGGCTATGGCTACCTGAACGCGATCCACTACATGGCCCCCGGCAATGTCGCGGGTGTCGGCAACCTCTGCCCCGATATGTCGCCCGAGTGCAGCGAACTGTGCCTCGGAATGTATTCGGGTCAGGCCGCAATGGTCTCGGACCTTGAGCGCGGGATGAATTCGGTCCGGGAAAGCCGGATTAACAAGGCCCGTATGTTCATGGCGGACCGTTCGGCCTACCTGAACCACATGGCCCGGCAGATTGCCCGCCTCCGGCGGGTTGCTGAGCGTGAGGGGCTTGGCCTGTGCGTCCGCCCCAACGGATCGACGGATATCCCGTTCGAACGGGTCGCGTTCACCGTCGATGCCCGGACCGCCAAGGCGACGGGCGTCCCCGAAGGGACGCGCACCACTGTGGTCGCCATGTTCCCGGCCGTGCAGTTCATTGACTACACCAAGAATTTCCGGCGGCTTGGCAAGGTGCCCGCGAACCTGCACCTGACCCTTTCGTTTTCCGGTCGCAATGCCGAGGAATGCAAGGCCGCTCTTGCGGCGGGGCATAACGTGGCCGTCGTCTTTGGCAAGGGACTGCCCGCCACCCATTGGGGCGCACCCGTCATCGACGGGGACAAGCATGACCTCCGCCACCTTGATCCGCGCGGCGGGGTGATCGTCGGCCTGACCCCCAAGGGGAACAAGGCCAAGCGTTCCACGAACGGGTTCGTGATCCGCGAATACTGAGCGGGACGGAAAGGGCGGGGATACTGTCCCCGCCCGCCCGGCTAGGTGCAATTACACTCACAATTGGAGGTTGAAATGTTCGATGACCTTGCAATCTTTATCACGGGCGCTGCGTTCGGTGTCGCCGTGATGGGCCTATTGTTCCTGATCGACGGCATCATTCAGGAGCGGATCGAGATCCGCCGCTGGCGGACGCAGAACCGTTTCCCCCTCGACGACCGCCGCCGCTGGCAATGAGGAGTTTCGCCGAGGAAATTGTGTCGGCCCTGCTGGGGTCGGTAATTGTGGTGTTGCTTTATCTGTTCGTTCTAAGTATGTTCGGCCTTGTGTTCGGGTGGCGCTGGCCCTGATCGCCAAGCCACATCAGACACTTAACAACCTGAGAGGTGCATTGATATGAGCGTGAACGAAACCCCGGCCGGGGCTCCGGCCAAGCGCAAGCGTAACCGTGGACTCGACGTATTCCGCGCGAAGGTCAAGGCGATGTCTCTGTTCGAGGCCAACCTTGAGAAGGTCGGCGACAAGCTGTTCCGGTTCAAGCCGGGCTGGTCCGACCGTCGCATCGCCGACGAGACGGGCGCGGAGATCCATGTGGTTCGCCACATGCGAGCCACCCTGTTCGGCAACCTCGCCCTGTCGCAGAGCGAGGGCGGGCACCGGTCGATGAAGACGATCCGCTATGCGGCCCTCGTCACGCAGGTCGCGGACCTGACGCAGCGCGTCAGCGAACTGACGACCGAGGTCAACCGCCTGAAGGCCGCTCTCGGCGACTGAAGCAGGGCAAAACCTGATCCAACCGAGGCCTCGCACCTGCGGTGCGGGGCCTCTTCTTTTCGAGGACTACGATGAACCAGACCGTGAACGATTGCGAGCGGGCGACTGAACTGGTCAACCGCATCCAGACCTACTGCGCCATGACCAAGCGGCACGTCAACGATCCAATGCTGACGACGCTGGAGAAGATCGAGGAACTGTGTTCCTCGATCAGGATCAACATCGCCAACATCAAGAGGGACGCCGCCAAGGCCCCTTGACACCCTCCCCCAGGTGGGATAAGATCACATCATCGCGTGGGTTCCACGCATCGCATGGAGGTGCGAACCATGAAGCCGTCTTCCGTTCTCAACGCTATCGTCAACACCTACAAGTTCAACGTCGGCGGGGATGTCCCCCGCCAGCGTCGGCTGAACCTCTACCTTGAGGGTGCGCCGGGCATCGCCAAGTCCAGCCTCGTCTATCAGGCTGCGGCTGATCTCGGCATCGAGGTCGTCGAGTTCCGCCTCGCCGGTTCGGATCCGACCGACCTCAAGGGGATGCCGGACCTTGCCGACGGGCGCACCCGCTGGGCGACGCCCGAGGACTTGCCGACCGATCCCGACTGGAACGGCATCATCTTCTTCGATGAACTGGTGCAGGGTCCGCCGCTCACTCAGTCCGCCATCACCGAGTTGGTGCTGGAGGGTCGCATGGGCCGCTATGTCCTGCCCGAGAAGGCCGTCGTCATCGCGGCGGGCAACCGCCGCTCCGACCGCTCCGCCGTCAACGAGATGCCCCGCCATCTGGCTGACCGCCTCACCTTCCTTCAGGTCGAGGCCGACGTGGACGACTTCGCTGGCTGGGGTCACGTCCACGGCATTCGTCAGGAGGTGCTGGCCTTCGTCCGTTCGCGGCCGGATATGCTGAGCAAGTTCGACCCGTCGATGAACAAGTCCCCGTCGCCTCGCGGCTGGGCCTTCGTGTCGAGCATCCTCGATGTCGAGGGATACGACGAGTTCACCCGGCAGATGATGATCGCCGGGCAGGTGGGCGACGGCGCGGCCATCGAGTTCTCCGGGTACATGCGCCTGTTCGGTGAGGTCCCGACCATCGAGGAGATCATGGCCAACCCCAAGACGGCGCGCGTCCCCGAGGGACAGCATGCTCCGGCCATGCTCTATGCGGTGGCGACCAGCCTTGCCCGCCACCTGTCGGGCAAGACCGCCAAGGTCTTGATGCAGTACATCGAGCGCATCCCCGAGGAGTTCGGGGTGCTGGCCGTGCGCGATGCGCTGGTCCGCGACACCGACCTCCGCAAGGTCGCCGAGGTCAAGGCATGGGCCGCCCGTAACGCCTCCCTCATCATCTGAGGGAGGTGCAATTCCACTCATGGAGGGCAACATGAACGACGAGATGCTGGGCACCATCGCCCTCGCCAAGATGCTTGGCGCTACGTTCAAGGCGAAGAAGCGGCAGAAGTACAAGCCGGATCGGGTGGACATCACCGTCGAACTGATCGACGGGGACCGCACCATCTGGCGGCTGGTCGTCGCCGAGGATGTCCTCGCCCGGGCTGACATCACCCACCCGGAGAAGCCGAGCGCCGAGATGTTCGTGCCCGAAGCCCGAGACCTTTGGTCCCGGGCAGTGGCCGGGGACGAGGCGGTCTACTCGATGGGCGAACTGGTCGAGGCTGCGTGATGCGGAGCCTCACCGAGGACGAGATCGGCAGCATTGTCCTCGCCACTATGGGCGGGGGCATGTGGCGGGCTGATCAATACGATTTCGGAGACCGGATCGTGATCGATCTAGCGTTCGTGGACAAGGCAAGGCAGACCGTCGTCCGGGCCAACGTCTACGACCTTCGCACGAACGTCGATGTCGAGGGGCTGGCGGCCATCGTCACGGTGGACGCCCTCGCCCACAAGCTAAACCGGGGAAATGTCGAGCCGCTTCGCTCGACCATGTTCAACTCAGTCAGGATTATGGAGGAGGTGAAGAAATGAGCGCCGACATTCAGCGGGCTATCGCCCGCGCCCGTATCAAGATGCTCTTCAACCAACCGTTCTTTGGCTCCATCGCCATGAAGATGGGGGTTTCGATCACGGATCAGGTCGCCACCTTCGCCGTCGATGGCCGCGACCTCTACGTCAACCCGACGTTCGCCGCCTCGCTGAGCGAGGGCGAAGTGATCGGTGTCCTCTGCCACGAGGTTCTCCACATCGCCAACCTCCACCACCTCCGCAAGGGCGAGCGCGACCATAAGCGGTGGAACATGGCGTGTGATTACGTCATCAACCCCATCGTCGTGGACGCTGGCATGGCCCTGCCCAAGGACGCCCTGTTCTCCGACGACTACAAGGGCATGTCCGCCGAGCGAGTTTATGACCTGCTTCAGCAGGGCGGTGGCGGCGGTGACGACGAGGGCGACGGGCCGGGGTTCGGCGAAGTTCTCGACGGCACCAAGAAGTCCGACGGGTCCAAGATGACCGAGGCCGAGCGCCAGCTTGCCGAGAATGAGGTCAAGGTCATGGTCGCCGAGGCGGCCGAGGCCGCCCGCCAGCAGGGCAAGCTGCCCTCCGGGCTGGAGAAGCTGGTCGGTGATATGCTCGCCCCGACCGTCAACTGGCGCGAGGTGCTGCGTCGGTTCGTTGCCCAGACTGTGGTGACCAACGTCTCGTGGGTCCGCCCCAACCGTCGCCTCATCGCCCACGGCATCCGCCTCCCGGGCGGGGTGAAGAACAACACCGGGGAACTGGTGATCGGGTTCGACACCTCCGGGTCTATCTATGCTGACCCGAAGGCGGCGCAGCAGTTCTGCTCCGAGGTCGCTGCCCTCGTCGCTGACGCCCGGCCCGAGCGTGTCCACGTCGTGATGTGCGACGCCGAGGTCAAGTCGGCCGTGACCTACGAGCCGGACGAGATGCCGGACATCTATCAGTCCCTGATCCGGCAGGTGAAGGGCGGCGGAGGCACCTGCTTCTGGCCCGTGTTCGAGTGGGTCGAGGCGCAGGGCATCCAGCCCGCCGCGCTCATCTACCTCACCGACATGGAGGGCCAGTTCCCCGACGAGGCCCCCAGCTATCCGGTCCTCTGGGCCAAGACGAAGAACCACAAGGCCCCGTTCGGGGACGATGTCCGGGTCACTGCGTGACCCGAGAAGGAGGTGCGAACATGGACAAGATGAAGCTGGAGCGGGCCTATCGCTCGCTCACCAAGACGGGCATGGAGTTCTTCCGCGCCCTCAGCCCATCCGCCCAGAAGGTAATGCATGAGGCCCTCAAGAAGGGAGACGCCCGGTATAGCTACTATGTCGAAAGCCTCGTCAAGAAGGAGATGGGCAACAACGCCGAGGCCTCGTTCCTCGCCGACAATATCTTCAACGTCGTCCGCAGCGTTCGGCAGTACCGCGCGAGCCGTGCGCGGAGGGACGACAAGACCCCGCTGCAAAAGCACTACTTCAAATCGCGCGATCATCTCATGTCGGCGATCACCATCCGCCGACCGAGGTCCGCCCCTACCATCTCGCAGGGGATCAAGACCGAGGTGCTTGAGGTCAAGGGATCGGGCCGTCACAACTGGGACCCGGTCATCAAGGTCAGCCCGGCATGGTACGCCATGACCCAGAAGCTGGGCGCGGTCACGGTGTCGAAGGATCGCGTCGTCCTGTCCGCCGTCTACTCGTTCCGCATCGACGACAACTCGTCGGTGTACAAGGGCGACGTGCTTGATGTGAAGGAGCGGTGCGTCAAGTCTGGCTGGATCGCCCGCTGGCACAACGGCAAGAACACGGAACTCAGGTTCGGCGACACGTCGAGCGCCGCCATCACCCGCCTTCAGACCGCCATCATGAACAACGTGATGGAAGAGATGAAGATCGGATAAGTTTAATTCCACCTACGGAGAAGACCATGATTGAGATCAGCAAGCTCGAAGACCCGACACGCCTGACGATCTACATCAGGCCAGCCGACCGGGAGGTGCTGACACAGATGGCAGCGGAGTCCGACAGGTCGCTGTCCTACATCGCCGCTCAGGCGATCCGCTTCTACTACGAGGTCGGGTTCGCCGACGACTTCAGGACTAAAGCCTGAGCAGATCAACAACCATGACGGCGGCGTCCTTGTGACGCCGCCTCTCTTCGTGGTGGCGCATCGTCGCTGCCAGCGCATGGCGGACCGACAAGATGACCGAGGGACTGGACGCCTCGGCATCATCGCACAGGACCGCCATAAGCAGCCGCCGGGCATCGCGCCCGGCGTCTCGGTCCACCGCCTCGACCCATTCGTTAACCGCCTTCAGTGCCCGCGCCCGGCCCGAGGACATGGGCTGGGGATCACCACCCCCGCCCGTCCCGTTGTAGTCCCGCGCCGCCACGCCCAGCATCTTCGCGCCCCAGAGATCACGGAGAGCAGCCTCGCCCGCATCAAGCAGGTCTCGGCCGATCAGCCCCTCGTGATACAGGCGATCCAGTTCGGTGGGCGTCACGTTGCGGAGGCGAACCTTCTGCCTCGCGTTCGGGGCATGGTACTCCAACTGGACGGTGGGCTTGGGCATCAGCGCCTCCTCAGAAGTCCAAGTCCTCGAAGATCGAGGGATCATTCGCCTCGAAGTAACGCCCGGTTTCGGGGCTGAAGGCAAGGTCTTCCTTGCCGACCTTGCCCAGATGGGAGAAGCGGCACTTCCACACATGCACCCGGGTGGACTGGGCCAGACGCTGGATCGTCACCCCGAAGTCGGCGCGGTTGTACCAGTGGGCCGAGCCCGAGATGTTGTAGCCCGTGGGCACCCAGTCATTCCCGGCTGAAGCTGGGGGCTTGGCAGGATGGGCGACGAGGAACAGGGCGACTTCGTGGGTGGCCGCGAACACCTTGAACTGGGCAAGCATCTCGTTGATGGCCGAGGTCTCGCTGGCCCCGCCGCTCTCCCCGCCGAGGCGAATGAAGTTGAACGGATCGATCACCGCCCAGCGGATACCCATCCTCTTCACCGCCGCCGTCAGGCGGTCGATGATGTTCGCCACCGTCGGTGGCTCACCGTCCTGCGCGAGGAACATGACATGATCGTCAAGCCAGTCGAGGGCGTCCTCGACCTCAGCCTCCGTCGCCCGCCCCGGAAGGTCACGACGGAACGGCTTGCCCGTCCGAAGGGAAATCAGCTTGGCCAGATGGATGGGGATGGGGTTCTCGAAAGATGCAATTGCACCTTTCCACCCGTCCCGGCTGGCGACGTTCATGAGGAGGGCGTCGAGCCAAGTGGACTTGCCGCTGCCGGGGACGCCGGTCACGACATACATCATGCCGGGGGCGAGGGTCAGATACTCATCGATGGTAGACCACCCGGTGGAGAGACCGGAGGCCATGCCGTTCTTGTACAGATCGAGCAGCCCCGCCTTGAAGTCGCTCGCCTGATGTACGCCAGAGAGCGGCCAAGGTTCGGCCTCGTCCTCGATGTGCTGGCGTAGGGCCTCCGGCCCATTGGCCAGCAGGAACTCATTCGCGTCCTTCACTCCCTCCGGCCAGCGCACCCGCCAGCACTTGGCCTTGCCGATACGACGGGCAAGTTCCTCAGCGAGCGCCTCGCCGGGGGCATCGTTGTCCGTGGCGATGATGACCTTGGGCGCAGCATCGAACGCAGCCCGGGCATGCCAAACACACTCCAGCCTCTTGTCGTTGGCGTCGGGGTTCGGCTGGGCTCCGGGCTTGGGCGGCGGGGGCGCTCCATGCGGGACGCTGATCCCGTTGGCCAGCCCCGCCTCAGCGATGGACAGGGCATCGATCTCGCCCTCGACAATGACGATGGGCTCGCCCGGGATCAGTCGCTCCTGACCGAAGAACGTGGTCGCCTTGCCCTGAGCGGTGAACCCCTTGGTCTTGATGGCCCGGAGCTTCGCCCCGGTCCTCGTCCCCTTCTCATCGAAGTAGGGGAAGCCGACGCAGCGGGTCTCGGACTGGACCTCCCTGATCCAAGCCTCGACCTCGAACAGACCGGCGCTCTGCGCCGTGGCGTGGCTGATCCCCCGCTGTGTCAGCAGGTACGACAAGCCGTCCTCTGACAGGACGGCAACCTCACGAACTGCACTCATCACTGGCTCCCATGTCTTGTTGGCTGGCTGCTCGAAGCGGGCACCTCCGCTCTCGCCACAATGCCAGCAGGTGTAGGCGTAGCTGTCGGTCTCGACCTTCAGCGACAACGTCTTCATGGATTGGTTCATGCGCTTGCGCGTGTGGGCGCAGGCCGGACAGACGATCCGGTGCTGCCCGACCCGGGCGCGAAGTGCGTAGGCATGGATGTCTTCGACATCCTGCGATGTCTGCATGGATACCCCTCGTGTCTCTCTTGCCGGGCACGATGGTAGACGACCAGCCCGAAGGCGCAAGGGACAATCGTATCCAGATTGGCGAGGCCGGGACAATGGGAACGTCCACAGTACGGCGGGCATAGCTCCGCCCTTTTCTGCCTGCTGCCCTAGTAGGTAGGGGAAGCAGCCCCTTGGTGAGGGGGAGCGGCCCGGAGGGCCGCCGCATACTCAGTCGCCTTGAGGACCATCTTCGTCCTCCGGTTCTGGGGTGAACCGTTAGCCTTCCCCCTTTGGCTAAGGCGGGGGACACCCTGAAGCTCTGACCATCCCCGGCTTCAGGGCTGCCTTACCTTTCCTACATCCCCGAAGGGACGGCAGGCACCGGGTCGTCAGTGGCACGACGTTGCCCGGATTTGGGTTGGTTCGGAGGGGAACTCCACCCGGACAGCGCATGAGCCTTGAGCTGGCGCGTCTCGGACCGCTGTCACGGACGGACGCTTGGCGCTGCACAGGTAGACGTGAGTGGACAGAAGACTTGCGCGGCGAAGCCGTGCGTTCTATCTTCTTTCTCACGCGCTGGTGCGACAGCGCAACCAGACCCCTCTCTCTTGCCCGAAAGAGGCCGGTCCTCAGACCCCGCTCGACCTTGACAGTCGGGCGGGGTCTTTCGTTTCAGATGATGCTCCGTTGGCGGGGCCGAAGTCAACGCCCGAATGATAGGGATGTTACCGGGGTTTATCGCATCGCGATAAACTGGACGGGGCACTTGCCCGACCGGGCTGACTAGTCTACCTTACCCCTCAGCGCGCTCCCGCTTCACGGCGCAGCTCGGACGGCTATCTCTACCCGGTGTGGTCGTCCACTGGAGAACCCCTCGTCGGCAGCACCTCCCCGACGAGGGGTTCCCTTCACCCCCGAATCATCCGTTTAATTCTACTCATCTCCGCGCTCCGGTCCTCCGGCGTCAGGTCCATCAGTTCGACGACCAGTTTCCCGAGGGCGTGGGGATCAACACCAAGCTGGCCGCAGTCCATCACAAACTGCGGCGAGGCAAGGTAGGTCATGGCATCACGACGCCTTCTCCCGTACGCGCGGAGCGCGTCCTCGATTGCCTGAACTATCAAGCCCCGGATCAGCTTCAACTCGGATATGGCAGCGTGGTCTGTCGGGATCGAGGCCCCAGTAGACGTGCTTCTCTCGGACCTGTCTGTCGTTGACATAGGCAATCCCTTGAAGGAGGTCGAGGATCAGGCTCTCGTCCAGATCAGGACGACGGCTGGCATAGTAGATGGTCAGGGTGATCCGCACCGGGTCGGTCAGAGGCTCGACCTTGGGAGCCTGTAGCTTGAAGGCGTCAGCGTAGCTGAGCGCCTTCTGGCTTTTGATTGAGGCGATCCGGTTCCCGATCTTCACGATCCGACGGGAGTTCGCCTTCGAGGCGGGCTCGCCTTCGATAACAAACTCGATCATCCCAAACTCCCGTATTGACAGGTTCGAGAAGACCCTATAGTCTCCACATCCAGCACGGAGGATGCATCTTGCGATACACCAACAAACACAACTTGCCGAGAACACTCGTCAATCTGACGGAGCGGGACGGCTACAGCAAGGGAAATGCGCGCATCAGCGTGACGACCCTGATCGGGTCGCCCCGTGTTTCGATCCTGCGCTCCCGGCATGACAACGACATCGAGGTGGATGTCGCTGACCAGCTCTGGTCTTTGGTGGGCCGGGCTCTTCACCACATCGCCGAAGCGGGTGCCGACGAGGAGCATCTCTCCGAGGAGCGCCTGTTCACGGATGTTAACGGCTGGATTATTTCCGGCGGCATCGATCTTCAGATCGTCAGCGATGGCGTCCGCATCCTCGACTACAAGTTCACGTCGGCGTGGGCCGTGGCCAATGCCGAGGACAAGTTCGAGTGGGAGGCCCAGCTTAATAGCTACGCTTGGCTGGTGCGGAAGGTGAAGGGCATGGAGGTCAAGGGCCTCCAGATCTGCGCGCTCATCCGTGACTGGCGGAGGCGCGAGGCTGAGTTTAAATCTACCTATCCTCAGGCCCCGGCGCAGGTCATTGACATCCCGCTGTGGTCTTTCGAGAAGCAGCAGGCCTACATCGAGGAGCGTGTCCGCATCCATCAGGAGGCGGCTGCCGCCGCCTCTATCGGCCACGACCTCCCGCCCTGCACCGACGATGAGCGGTGGATCAGGGAGGAGAAGTGGGCCGTCAAGAAGCACGGCGCGAAGCGCGCCTTGAAGGTCTTCGACACCGAGGCTGAGGCCCGGGCATACCGGGGTGATGTCGTGGACATGGTGATCGAGCATCGCCCGGGTGAGCCCATCCGCTGCACGGGCAACTACTGTGGCGTCAATCAGTACTGCGAGCAGTATCAGAGCTGGCTCGCGAACCAAGGAGGTGAGTGATGTACGTCAACATTATCGGCGCGGTCGTGAAGACCGCGCGTGAGGTTGGCCAGCTTGGCAAGGCCGAGCGGAACAACTTCGCCAAGTACAACTACGTGCCTATCGACAAGTACTACGAAGTCGTGGGCAAGCTGGCTGCCGCGAACGGTCTCGTCTGGCAGCCCCGCGAAGTGGCTCACGAGGTCCTGTCCAACGTGGGCAAGGACGGGGCGGTGAAGGTCACCTACTCGTTCGACCTCTACCACGAGAGCGGCGAACACATTCAGGACTACTCGAAGGTCACGATCCTGCACCCCATTCAGGGTGCCCAGACCGCTGGCTCCGCCCTGTCCTATGCGGACAAGTGCTTCATGCGGACCGCGTTCAAGATCGTGACGGGCGAGGACGATGCCGACGCCACCAACCCGGAGGACCTGAAGGTCCGGGCGCGGCAGGAGCCCGCCGTCAAGGAGGTGCTGAAGGCATTCCCCGACGCCACGATCACAGACGTTCGGCCGAAGCCGACCGAGGGTGTGGCCGAGGACCCGAGCCCGCTGGCTGCCGTTGTTCAGAACCTGAACAAGTTTCGGCATCCCGTGCTGAAGCCGGACACCACCGACTGGGCGTCGGCCGCTGAGGTCCTGCGCCGGGCGGTGGTCACGACCGAGAACCTCGAAGAGGTGATGTCCCTGTGGAAGGACAACATCGCCGTCATCGAGAAGATGGAGAAGAACGCCGCCTCGACGCACGAGGAAGTCAGGCTCGCGTTCTCCGCCGCCCGCAAGAAGTTCACCACCAAGAAGGATAAGTAAGATGGCTGGTTCGTACCCCAACAGCGGCGCGCTGTTCCGCAATACCCGCGCCACCAACCCCAAGGCTCCGCAGCATGAGGGCGACGTCGAACTCGACGCCGACCTTCTGCGCGCCCTTGTGGCCAACGCCAAGGCTGGCAAGCCCATCAAGCTGCGCCTTGCTGGCTGGGTGAAGGAGGGTCGCAACGGCGATTTCATCTCGCTCAAGGCGTCGATCCCGCAGGAGCGGCAGGAACGCCGCGAAGAGGCCCCGTCTCGTCAGATCGACGACGACATCCCGTTCTGAGGGGAGAAGGTGGGGGCGGCAATCTGGCCGCCCCCAGAGGGGGGACAATGAGGATCAAGGACGAGAAGTACCTGCGGGCGATCAGGAAAGTCCCCTGCCTCGTCTGTGGACGGTGGTCACAAGCCCACCACCTGATGCATGCCGAGCCCTCAGCTATGGGCAAGAGGTCGGGGGACAACTGGGCTGTCCCCCTCTGCGCCTACCACCACGAGGCGCTGCACAAGTTCGGAGACGAGGCCGCTTGGTGGGCGGTCCACGGTATAGACCCCATCGAGTGGGCAAGGAGGAGCTACGATGATCGAGAACGATGAAGAGATGGTCGGCGTTGACGGCAACGGGAACATCTACGTCTACGTCCCCGACTGGATGGGCGACGAGCAGGGCAACGAGGTCACCGCCCTGATGGAGCAGGTTACTCAGGCCCTCGCTGACAACTACGAGGGCGGCTCCATCAACGGAGCCTGCCTCGCCATCGCGATGGTGAACATCGCGACCGGGGTTCTGGCTGATGGCCTTCGCAAGACCGAGGACCCGCAGGCTCTGGTCGGCATCTCGATGGTGGCCGAGACCCTGTCCAAGTTCACCTCCGCCTTCCATGACTTCGTCATGACCAAGGTCCCCGGTGACATGGCCCGTCTGCTAAGGGAGACGGAGGGCAACGCATGAGCCAGCCAGCGACGGCAGGGACATACCTCCTCCACCGGAACAGTATCGTGAACGACGTCCTGATCCGCGCGGACATCGAGCGGTCCGTCACGGACAGCCGCCCGGCGCAGGTCACGTATCGCGATATGAAGGCCAAGAAGGATGTGGTCCTGACGGTCGAGGCCCCGACCCTCAGCCATGATGTCGTGCGCTATCTGGAGCGTCGGCGCTTCGATGCCGCCCGGGTCTGGTCCCGGGCGGCCAGCCGACAGGATGTCTACGCCCAGTGGCTGGTCGAGTGGCGGAGCAAGCGGTGCCTCTATCTCGGGATGCCCAACCGCTCTGCCATGACCCTGCTGACCGGGCTGCGTAAGCGGATCGGGATCAGCTACCGCATGGGGAAGGATGGCGGGATCGTCCGCGAGAACACCGTCTCAAGGCTGGCCGAGGCCGATCTGATGCGGGTCAAGGACTGCGTACCGACAAGGCTGCGGTCCGGGTTCATGACCAGCCCCAGCGGCTATCGGCTTCTGAAGATGTGGGCCGAGGACAGGCCAGCATTCCGCCCCTTCTTCGAGGCCTACTGCCCGAAGGATTGGGAGGAGAACTATCTGGCGGATCAGGTCCTCGACACGATGACCAACCGGGTGAAGCAGGAGGCGTGGGAATGACTGAGCCAAGAGATGCGGCCGTCCACTTCGAGGCGGTGAAGATCAGCCTGAAGCAGGACAAGACCGGCTTCATTCTGACGACGGCGATCCACCCCAACGATGTGCCGGAGAGCCTTCTCCGGGACTGGGTGGGCAGCCGGTACATGGTGGCGATGGTCAAGCTGGACGACGAGAACCAGCCCATCGAACCACCGGAGGCGAAGGCTGGCCGGGAGGCGGTGGCCAAGGCGGCGCAGCTTTGCAAGCTGCCCCGCTTCCAGAACTGGGTGTTCCGTTCCGGCTATGCATTCGAGGAGAGCGAGGCCGCTGCGGCCGACGCAATCCGGGATGTGTGTGGGATTGCCAGCCGTTCTGATCTGAAGACAGACGCCGACGCGCGGAAGACGTTCGACGATCTGGTCGCGGCATTCAAGAAGGAGGTGCAGGGATGAAGGCGGAAGAACTTCTGGCCAAGGCCGCCGAGATTGTCGGCGGCCAGCGGGCCATCGACTACGGCGACAAGTACGTGAACCATTCGCGCATCGCCGCGCTTTGGAACATGTGGGTCTCGGAGACCAAGCCAAAGGACGATCAGTACATTGAGGCCTACGACGTCGCGATGATGATGTTGATGGTTAAGATTGCCCGGCTGATGCACTCGCCCGGACATGCCGACAGCCACCTCGACATCGCCGGGTACGCCGCCGTGATGGAGGAGATCTGGCACGACCAAGAGGCAATGTTTGCTGAGTTTGACCGGGTCGTCGAGGAAGCTGGGGCTGATCTGCGGGAGATGTACGTCGTGCCGCCGGAGGACGCGAAATGATGAAGATGATGCTGACCGGGATGGCCCGGAAGCTGCGGGACCGGATGCAGAAAAAGCTGCCCGCCCCGCCGAAGAACCCCCGTCTCTCGGACGAGACGGCGTCGAAGGTGCTGGCCCTGCATATCGAGCAGGCCACTTACGGGAGGTGGAAATGAACCTATACGAAAGCCGGGCGATCACGCGCGCGCGCCAGACCCTGTCGCTCCTGATCAATCAGGCGCTGCTGGATCAGGACCTGTCCCTGTCGGACCTGTCGATACTCACCGGGATCGATGTCGGTCGCCTTGAGCGGATCGTCTCAGGCACCCAGATGTCGCGCGGCGAGATCAAGCTGGTCGAGGTGGTTCACCTGTTCGACATCCTCAACAAGGAGATCGACTTCGGCCTGACCGACAAGCTGGTCCCGACGCCCATCGCCACGATCCAGAACCAACTGGACGAGGCGCAGCTCGCCCTCTTCAACGACCAGCCGGAGGCTGTGGTGGAGGAGACGTGGTGAACGCCGAAGAGATCATCAGGGCCGCCGCCCTGCCGAGTGACCCGGGCAGCCTCGCCAGCATGGTGAAGGACTTGGCCCGGGAGATCGCGGCGCTCCGCGCCGAGGTCGCTTCGCTCCGCAAGGCTATCCTCCAGATGCCCCACCCGGATCACAGGTGAACGATGGACAAGATCGAAGCCAAGTTCCGCGAGTACCACGAGGCGAACCCTCATGTGTACGCAGGCCTCAAAGACCTTGCCCTGCGGCTGAAGAAGAGGGGCCGGAACCACTACGGCATCGCCGCCCTTTTCGAGGTGCTGCGGTACGAGCGGGCTCTCGTCACGGTCGGTGACGAGTTCAAGCTGAACAACAACTACCGGGCGCTCTACGCCCGCGAGATCATGGAAAACGAAAAAGAGTTAGGGGGTTTTTTTGCGACACGCGCTCGAACCTCCGCTCGCATGAGTGCAATTCAGCCTATTGGAGAAGACCTTGCCTAGCGCCATGCATCCCGAGTATAAGGTCAGGTACTGGCGTCCGAGCCGTATGAAGGTGCCGGAGAAGGCGCACCCGCTGGTGCGCCGCCTGTATCAGGAGATCATCCGTCAGCAGGTCCCAGTTGCCGTCGTGTGCGAGAAGGCAGGTCTGCCCTACTGCCGCTTCCGGGACTGGCGCACCCGCGTCAGCCCGAAGATTGTTGATTTGGAAGCTGCGTTCAACGTTCTGGGATACACCCTCAAGCCAGTGGAGATCACCGAATGAACATCGTCGCCGTCATTGACGCCTTCCTCGAAGGCGATGCCCCCGAGGGGGAGGCGTATGCCTTCACCTTCGCCTCCTGCTCCAACCCGGACGACATCGCCATCACCACGCCGGACGGGAAGACCTTCGTCGTGGAGCGCCGCGATCTCGACAACGCCCTCTCCGCATGCAGCGTCGGCTGCTACGACAGAGACTGATGTCTGAGGATCTGTTGAACGAGTACCGGGCGCGGCTTGAAGAAGCCGTCGCCCGGATCGCTCAGCTCGAAGCCCAGCTCAAGAAGGCCAACGCATCGAACAGCCGCATCCTCGAAGAGGTGCGGAGGCTGAAGGAGGGGAGATGACCGACATCGTCGATAGGCTGCGCGAACGGTCCGGCGAGTATGACGAATATGCGTGGCACTCCGACATTGAGTTGGAAGCCGCCGACGAGATCGAGCGGCTGCGCGATCAGGTGCGGCGAATGTCGCGCAATGGGGCGGACCTGACCGCCTTCGCGCCGACGCGGCTGCTGGTGCGGCAGCTATTCGAAGATCAGGACGGCTCAATGGCCCTCGGGATCGGGCCGTTTGGCGACGGCTCGGCGGATGACAACGTGACGGTCGGGCCGCATCCCGGCTTCAGCAGCGACTGCTTTGTCATGTCGTTTGCCGCTGGCAGCAACCAGCATGGCTTTTCGCCGTCAGATGCTCAGGCGGCTCGGTATCTTATTCAGGCAGTGCTGGGTTGGCTGGACTACGTCGAGGCTCGCCAGAGAGAGGAGCAGGGGTCATGACCGACATCGCCACCCGCTTGCGCGAGATGGGGAACGCCCCCTTCCTTGAGGAGGCGGCCAGAACCATCGAGGACCTGCGGGCAAAGGTCGCGTACTGGCACGGCCTCTACAGCAACACCCTTGAGGAAGACAACGCCACCATCGACAAGCTCGTCGAAGAGAACGAACGCTTCCGCAATCGGCTGGAGGTCACGCACGTCTACGACGAGATGGGCCACCGGATAAAGGCTGACCTGCCTCCGCACCTCGATGCCGTCGCCTGTCGGGACGAGACCATCAAGATGCTTGAGGGCCAGCTTGATCGCGCCCGCTCTCAGGCCGCAGGGATTATCGAGCATGCCTACGACCTGACCCGCCAGATCAAGGAGATGCGGGCAGAGATCATCCGCCTCCGGGTCGAGGCCGGATATGACTAGAACAAGGTCGGATATCCTCGACCGCCTCAAGGTTCTTGAGGCGCTGGTCGAGAAGCCACGGGCCAAGGAGTTCGTGGAGGAAATCAGGGCGGAGATCGAGCATCTCCGCGCCAAGGTCAGGGAACTGGAAAGGGAGATCTTCAAGTGAGGAACAGCAACAACTCTACAAGTCGAGCCCTGTCGATCCTCGACGTGCTTGACCAGTACGAATGGATCAACGCCGACCTCCTGCTGAAGCAGGGCGCTGCGCGCAGCTCGGTCTATCGGGACATCAACGCCCTCGTGGACGCTGGCCTGCTGGCCCGTGGAGCGAAGGGGAAGTACGTGGCTGGCCCTCGGTATGTCCCGCAGCCCCCGGGCACCAGCTTCGACAAGGAGACGCGCCTTCGGCGCGTGGCTCAGGAGGCTGCCCGCATCAAGGCCGAAGCGCCCAAGAGGGTCAGCATCAAGGATATCGGAAAGACGCTTGGGTATAGCGCCGCTGTCCTCAGCAAGATCATGAAGCAGTACTCATGAGGATTGCTGCCATTGTCTTTGCCGCGACGGCGATCATGCCGTCCGGCATGGGGGCGGACAGGGTGATGTCCCTAGAGGACGCCACCCTGTTCCGCATGAACGTGAGGGAGACAGTGTCGGGAGGGCTCGGCCGTGGACTGGATCAGTGCAATCTTCATAGGGACGCTTCTTGCGGCCGTTGGCACTGTGTGCCTGTATGCCGACGAGATTGACGACTGGGCACAGCGCGAGAAGAAGTGGCCGCCGAGGCGGCGGCACAAGTAATCGGCGCGCGAAAGTGGGTGTAATTACACCTAGGCCTTCTTCACCATTTCGAGCTTGGTCGCTGGCTTGGGCGGCTTGTCCTGCCCAGTCTTCAGCCACTCATTGACCCGAGAACACATCGTCATGAAGTCGTCAGGGCCGAGCCGCAGAGGCTCGGTCCTGTCCACCACAACGGCCAGAGCAAACACCCTGCGCCGCTCGTCGTGGGTCTCGGGCTCGTAGTCTGGGGCCTTGACCGTCACTGCCGCATCGAGGGCCAGCAGGATGTCTTCGTCGTCCATGTCCTCGATCATACGCCTCTCCTCTTGCGGAGCCATGTGAGGTAGTCGGCAGCGGGCTCGACATCAGCGAAGCACTGAACGAACCCCGGGCCTTCGGCCTCCGGGTCAAACACCGACACGATACTAGCCCCGTGCTCCTGAGAACCGAAGCCCAGCTTCTCGGCGTAGTGATCGACGTACTTGTAGCCGCGAGCCCGGGCCAGCCAATAGGTGTGGGAACGGTGGTCGTCCTCGGACTGGTACAGCGCCCAGTTATGCTTGTGCCCGCAGACGTAGAGGTGGCAGTCGCCCGTGAACTTGGCCATCTTCTGCGGCCCGTGGAGGGGGTTCCACATGGAGTTGCCGGGGAAGTCATGGCTCGCCCAGATCTTCCCCTCCCTGCCGTTGGGGAACTGGAGCTTGAACTGAGCTTGCCAGTTGGCGATAGGGGCTCCGCCCCTTTCCATCCGCGAGAGAATGTCGGTGTTGTTATTCCACATATCGTGGTTCCCGAAAATGATCAGGAGCCAATCGACACCGGACTCGCCGAAGAACCACTGGACCAACTGCTTGGCCGTGGCCCGGCTCGTGTCCTGCTCGGAGTAAAGGTGGGCCAATCTTCCTGCCCAGTTGTTCTCGCTGTCGCCGACGTTCGCCCCGAACATTCCCGGGGTCTTGCGGATGATCTCGACGTGCTGCCTCAGCAGGGGCCAGTTGCAGTAATTGTCGTCGAGATGGGGGTCGCCAAACCAGACAATGGCGATAGGCCCCTTGTCCCGGACGCCGACCTTGTACCACTTGCGGGCCTTCTCGGCGGCGTACCGCCGCTCGAAGTCCTCTGCCAGCCGGTCAATCAATTTTTCGGTGGGGACGGATGGAATGGGGAAGTCGGGAAAGATAAGGGGCTTGGTCTGGGTCCAGTCGGGTTCCCGACCTATGGCCCTGACCGCAGCCATGTACTTGCCCTTGATGGAGCCCCGGGGGATATCGGGATAAAGCTCCTTGATGGCCGCAGCCATCGCCCCGAACTTGTTTGAGGTGTGAACCCCCGGAGGGGCCAAGCCCTCCCTGACCTTGCGCTCGATGGCCTCGATGATCTTGGCCGCTTCTGATTTGGGTATTCCCGGCTGCGCCACGATGACCTCACTTGCGGGCTACGCCGCCGAACTTCTCGACAGTTCGCAGGGCACCAAGGCCGAGCATGCCGGACAGGACGGTAAGCAGGGTGCCAACATCGAATTCGATGTCGATCTTGGGGTGGCCGCCAACCTGAGCGATCCAGTTGGCGACGGGCAGAATGACAAAGATGACCGCGAAGGCGGACCCACATACCCACCCCACGAACGGACGCCAGCCGCTCACGAAGATGGACTGATGTCCGGCCTCAATCTTGTTGATGTCGATCTGCTGCTGGACGGCGGCGAGAGCCGCCTCCGCCTGCGCCTTCATGAGCTGGGCTTCGGCAGAAGCCTTGGCCGCAGGGTCAGGCCAGATCTTGTCGATGGCCGTGTTGAGCAGGCCGGAGATGGCGGAGATCGGATCCATCAGAATGGCCTCCGCTTCTTGCGGTCGATGATGTCCTTGTGGCTGGGCTCACCAATGCCAGCGAAAAAGACAATGGCGGTGAACAGGATCAGAACCATGCTGATCGCGAGGAGGACGAGGAAGATAGCCCCGAATATCCATTCCATCAGCCCTTCTCCATCATGTCGCGGAGGCGGACCGCTCTCTGACCAACCTGCTTGGACCAAGAGCTGTCCATCATCTCCCGCGCCGCCGCCTTGAAATCGCCAAGCCGAAGGTTCGCGATGAACTTCTGGAACCCGGCAAAACGCGCAGCGCCAAGGTTGAAGACCATATTGACCAGAACGCGCTGGCGCGCGTCCGAAAGATTGCGCCAGTTGGGAACAATCCTGTCCAGATCTTTCTCGCACAGAGCGATGTCGTTTTTAAGAAGGTAGCTGGCCTCGTCCCGGGTGATGCCCCGGTCGTCAAGGTTCCGGCCCACCCCGATGGTCAGCTTGCCAGCCGTGCAACGATACGGCTTCAGCTCAACCCCCTCGTCGCGGATCAACTCCGCAACGAGGGTCTCCTTGTCGTAGCTCACTCGCCTCTCCTTGCCCGAAGCTGCTGCGGGATCTCGGTCTCCCGGGCAAACCTCTCGATCTCATCAGACCTCCGCCTGATCTCGGCAACCCCCTCCTCGATGATCTTCCTGCGTTCGTCGGCGGGAAGGTTCAGGTCCTTGAGGCGGTACGACAGGCGGCTCTTGGTCTGGTTCAGGTCGTACATCATGGCCGACAGACGTTGAGCCCTCTGGTACTCCGGGTCAATGGGATAGAGGTTGATGCCGAACAAGCGGGCAATGAGCTGGGAAGTCGCCAGCTTCGGCTGACCCTTGCGGTCCACGCCCAGATCCTCCCCGCTCGCGCGGTTGATGAGCTGGGTCAGGGATCCGTTGGTTGCCATGAACGGCGGGGCAACGACGCTCCAAGCGTAGGAGAAGCGGTCGCTGATCTGCTGCGAGACGGGATCGTACTTGTTGACGATCTCCTTGTCCGTGAACGGATCGGTGTTGGTCAGCATGGCCGCGCCGACATTCAGGATCGGGTTGCCCAGCATACCGGTTGCCGTGATGACGTCTGTCGCGCTGCCCTTGCCAGTGACCGCACTGCCTGCGGCAGTGGCAATGTTGACGAACATCTGCCACGGGTACAGGTAGCCAACGTCCAGAAGCTGAGGCCTCCCCTCCTCGTCGATGAACGGGACAGGCAGGGCGTTGGGGTTCTTGGCGATGTATTCCGGGGCAACCTTGCGGAGCTTCTCCAGATCGTCATCATCCGCGCCGAAGGCGGCGGACGCAGCCATGTACGCCCCGTAGTACAGGGCGACGGCAGGCCACAGCCTCCAAGGCTTGGTCAGGAACACCTCCAGCATCAGAGGCGCAACCTTGTAGTAGTAGGTGATGAACGGCGCACCGATGATCGAGCCGCGAGCGGTCTTGATCCAGTTGGGAACCTCGGAGTAATCGAGGAACCACTTGTGCGCCTGATCGGCCGCAGCCCACTCGCGGTCTTCCCGCTGCTGCTTGGTCTCCGGCCCCTTGGGCTTGGACCGCTCCATCTCGTCAATGATCTTGGCGTACTTGAACAGGGTGTCGCCGAGATCATACGCGCCTTCGGCCGCGTTCTTGACCTTCTCCACGACGCTCAGGAACTTCTTGGTTGCCGCGTGGAAGGCCGGGATGTTGATGGTGCCCAGCTTCGCATCGAGCTTGAGGCTGGCCTCCATCTCATCGAGGGCGGTGTAAAGCTCCTGCGACACCATGCCGGTAGCGCCGACGCCGTACTTCTGGCCGATGCGGAAGTACTCGTCCTTCTCCCCATCCTTCATCGTCTTGATGGCGCGGAGGAGGCGGCTGGGGACCTGATGAACGTTGACGCCAGAGATGCCCAGCATGACGACGTTGGACAGGACCTGACGGAACTGGGCCGACGGGCTCAGCACCGTCTTGCTGTACTTCCACATCGAGGTAGCGCGGCCAGCAAAGCCGCGCTGGCCGAACATCTTCTCGAAACCATCCATGTCGGCGGTCGGGCCACCAATGCCGACTAGATCGTCCTTGATCTCTTTCTTCAGGATCACGCCAGCAAGCGGGCCATAGACCGGAGAGTTGGGCATCTTCACGTAGCCCTTAGGGATCTCCGGGTTCTGGAAGTTGTCCACGAGAGCCTGAAGCTCACCGGCCACCTTCAGCATGAGCTGCTTGCGGCTGGCGTCAGGCTCGGTGGTGGCCTGCCTGCGGACGGTGTCCGCCTGATTGGCGGCCCAGAGCGGGCTGACCTTGCGCCCGCGCCACGTCACCATGCTGTCCGACAGGACCCAGCCCACGTCAGTCCGCTTGGCAATGTCAGCCATGAAGTCGAGCAGAACCATGTCCCGCTGAGGCACGAGAATGGCGGCAAGAGACAGGAACGCCGGGTCCTTGACCTCGCCCTTCGCCACGCGAAGGTCCTGCGGCAGGGACAGGCGCTTCTTCAGGTAATCCATGTCGGAGGGCGTAAGCCCTCCACGGATCAGGCCGCCAGCGCCCGGGCCTTGCAGGTACTCCATGTAGAGGCGCGGCAGATAGCCGTCCTTCCACTTGTCGTACTCGTCCTGCGAGATAAGCTTGCGGTCGAGGAGCATCTTCGAGATGTCCCCGATCTGGGCCTTGGCGCTGACCGCCGCCGCGCGCAGCGCAGGCGGGACGTTGGGCGGGTTCGCGCCCTTGGTGGTCAGGTAGCTGTAGACAGCCCGCTTGTGCTCAGGCGTGGCGTCCTTCATCGCGTTCCAGACCACCTTCGCCTTCTGGGTGGCGACGTTGATCTTGCCAATCGCCTCGTACCTCTTCTTCCGGTAGTAGCCCTTGTCCTGCATCTTGTACGGGCTGAAGAAGTGGTTGATGGCGTTGCTCAGCGCGCCGATGGTCTGGCCAATCGTCCTGAAGTTGCCGAGCTGCGTCGGCATGACCTTGGCGGTGATCTGGTTAGCGGTAGCGTTGGCGTTGTTAATCTGGGCGTTGGTCGGCACGACGCGGATCGCGTCTATAAGTTCATTTCCACCTTCGCCGGTCTCAAGCGCCTCGACCATCACTCGCATGGAGCCACGATGGGTTGTCTCGACGCCCTTCGCCTTGTCCCAGATCCAGTGATGCAGGACGTGGTAGTAGAACTCCTCCGGGATTTCGCTAAGCGCGGGGATCTGCCCGCGCATATCGCCCATCTGCTGCTGAATGCGGTTGATCAATTCGGACATGAACGCGCCGCCGCCAGACTTCTTCACGTCGCGGACAAAGTCCGCGCGCTCGTCCCGCAGCTTGCTGATGTCACCCTTGCCGGTCAGCCAGAAGTTGATCTCCACCGCGTCGATGGTCGGCGTGTTGCCGAAGCCAAGCATGTACTTGAGAAACTCACGCTTGACCTTGCCAATGCCGTTCAGTTCCTGAACCGCCTTGGTGATCTGACCAACGTCGCCCTTGGCGGCGTTGACCTTGTCGGTGACGGCCTTGACATCGCTGAGGCTGTTGATGAACCGAGTGGTGGCGTAGCGGTCATCGCCGTAAGCCCGGCGCAGAGCGAAGCCGTCCTCCCACGCATCCATGTCCGGCGTCCCTGCAACGGTGCTGTCAAGAGCGCGCTGGCCTGCCGGGGTTTCCAGCCACGCAGCCATCGCCTCTTCAGGGCGGACCTTGCCGCTGGCTTCGCGGAACTCGGCGGGGATATCGAAGCCGGTCTTGGCGAAAATGGTGTCAGCATAGATAGCATCAGCGCCCTGAGACCCGACCGTGATGGTCCAAGCCTTCAGGATGTCGCGCGGGGTCAGCTTGCCAGCGACGGTCTTCTTCCGCTGCTTGGCCATGAACTTGACGACGGCGTTGAGGTACTTCGGGCGCTTCGCGCCCAGCAGTTCCTCGACCGTGGCCCTCGGGACAAAACCAATTTCGTCAAGCCGCTTGCTCAGACGATCTGCGGAGGTCTCGTCACCGACCTCCATCGCCTCGGGCGCGGGGGCATCAAACTCCCGTTCTACCGACTGGATAATTTCTTCGTCAGGCGTGTTGAGGTCAAACCGCCCGACACGTTCGGCAACCCCCGGACGGTTGATGGAAACCTCGGTAAGGCCGACGGGCAGATGCTCCGCCCGCACGTCCGCCGCGTTCTTAACGCGGTTCCACAGACGGTCTGCTTCCCGCGACCAGTTTTGATCAACAGTCTTTGGCTTGGCCGCTGCGTGAGCGCGGAACTCTTGCAGTTCTGGCGGCTCGACAAGACCAGAGATTGCCTTCGGATAGTTCGGATACTTATCCGTGTCAATTTCAGGCTGGCCGTTGAACAGGAAAGACGCCGTCTTCGGGACCTTGAAGACGTGAAGCGCCTTCCGTTTGCCGCCGTACTTGCCCGCGTACACGCGCGCCCCGGCAAGCGCCTTCTTGGCGCGTTCGGGATTGCTGAAGTCGATGACGTATCCGTAGACGCCCTTGCCAAGCGGGCGGATATCCCCCGGCTCGCCCGTCCCGGAACGAGACAGGTCGATGTCGGCAAAGTCAGACCCGCCGTGGACGATGTAGACGTTATTGTCATCCACAATCCCGCCGCTGGGAGTTTCCTGTTCACCGACCTCCATCGCCTCGGGCGCGGAACGTCCGCTTTCGTACGACGGGGAATACGCCCCGGCGATCTGCTCGTACGTCCCGTCGTCGATCATCTTCTGGAGCGCGAGGAGGTGCCGCTCCGCTTCTCGCAGGTCTCGGCGGCCAAGAGAAACGGCGGCCTCGCGAGCGTGATACTGCGCCTTGTTGTAAACGGGCAGTCTGGAATGCTCCTCGGAGTACCGGGCCAGAGACTGAACGTCTGGGATCTGCGATATCCGTGCGGCGTCAACCGGGTTCTTGATGATGTTGAGCGCGGTCCGCGTCTTTTCGGCGACGTAGCCCTTGCCGTAACTTCCGCTCTCCGGCCGCTCCGACATGCGGTGCGTCAGGTCTCCGACATGCTCAAGTGCCCAGCCAAGGGCCGGGCCGGACGGATACCTCCTGATCTCCTCCTGTGCCGCCTCCATCGCCCTTTCTGGCTTGTCGCGCTGAGCCTCTGCAAGTTCAGAAAAAGCAATATCCCTGTCATCGCCGACCTCCATCGCCTCCGGCTCAGCACCAAAGTGCTTGGCCCGGAGATCATCGATCCGCTTGTTGTACTGGCGGAGCGGGTCCTTGGGATGGTTGGGGATGAGGATCGACGCAGGCTTGCCGCCAAGGATGTCGATCATGAAGTCGTTCTGGAACTCGGCCTTGCTGAAATCAGGACGAGCCTTGGCCAGCTCCTCGGCCGCCATCTTGAGGCGGGCCTCGGACATGCGGGACTCCCGCTCGCCGGGAGCCCCGCGATAGATGCGCTCCTCTCGCTTGGCCCTAGTCAGAGGCTCGTACTTCGGCGAGCGAAGGACCTTCCCGCCGTTTTCGATCACGGCGTCGTAGACCTCATCAGTGGCCTTCTTTGCCTGAAGCAGGGCGCTCTGCGCCTTGATCAGCGGGCCGATGATCGGGTCTTCGTTCAGGGCCTTGAGCGCGGCCGACTGCTTTGCGGCAGGGAGCGGGTTGCCGTCGGGGTCAACCACCTCGAACTTGAGGTAAACGCGCCCAGCAATAACCGGGAGGAAAGCCTCGGCCTCGCTGTCTCCCGTCACCTGCTTGGTGATTTTGTCGGCCCGTTCGAACAGGTTGCCCATGCCAGCCTGATCAACGTAATCGGTGACAAACGCGCGTACCTTCTCCTCGATCTTGGACAGCCTGCGGAGCGCGACCTTATTGGCGCTGTCCGCAATCATGTAAATCGGGCTGGCTGCGTTGGCCCCGCCAAACAGATCCTCCCGCTTCTGCACGGCATGCTGGATCTCGTGGATCAGGACATTTCGGAGTTCGTCCGCATGGAGGCGGGTCTTCCCGCGCAGCGCGCCGAAGGCGTCGATGCTGCTGACCTTGATCTTCCCGCCGGAGTACGCCCCCTCGCCGGAGCTGAGGTTGACGTCCGAAACAACCTCGACATCCTTCAGCCAAGGATAGGCCTTGTACAGCTCGTCGTGCAGGAGGACGCCGCCGAGCTTGGCCTTCGCATCGTTGACCAGACCATCAAGGCCGGGGCCAAGGGTGGAGTCAATGTCGGGCACTTCGGCCCGCCACTTGTCGTCGTAGGGTGCACGGGTCAGGCCGGTCTCGACCCAGATGATATCTGGGTCAACACCTTTGGCCTCCATCTCCTCGGCCTTCTTCTTCATCTCCGGCGAGAAGGTCTCCGCCCCCTCGCTGATCATCATCGCCTCGGGCTCAGCCCCGGCGCGCTCGATGTCCCGGACAAAGCGGGCGATGCGGTTTGCCACCCGGGCGGCATTCGCCGGGGTCGGATCAAGCCCCTCGAAGCCAAGGGCCTCCTTCAGGCTATCCCTGAAGGCCCCGACGTTATTGACGCTGGGGACCGGCGGCTCGCCATTTTTTCCAATGCCGGTTTCTTCAAAGCTGCGGTCAAGCTGCTCGGCAACGCGCTTGAGCGCGGGGCTGCCGTAGTATCTCGCAATGTCAACGGACGCGCCCTTGTTGATCCAGCCATTCGGGCCGATGCCGAAGAACGGATACCACTTCCCGCTGGGGACCCCGACCTTCCCACCCTCGCCAGTCGAAAGGTAGAACGGAACCTTGCGCCCGTTCACCTCTGAGATCACGACGAGTCGGCCGCCGTAATTTACAATTCCGTCGCCAACCTCCACGACGGTCATCTTCTTCGACTTGGGGTTCCGCACCTTTATCTCGTAACGGATGCGGTGCAGCTTCACCTGCTCAGTTTTTGGCTTGGCCTCCTTCGGCTTCGCCGTTGTCTGAGCGGGCTTAGGCTGGGCAGGCTTGGGCTGAGCAGCCTGCGGCTGCGCCGCCCCTGCGGGGCGGGTAATGATGACCTCAGACCCGTAGCCCTGCTGGCGCTTGCCGTCGGCGTAGGTCTGGAGGATGTCGTTGATGGAGCGGTAGCCATCGCCGCGCAGCTTGCTGGCGAGGCGCTTCTTGAACTCAACGAGGAAGTCAGTCATCCGCTTGTAGACCGGCTTCACATTCCCCAGCGACACGCCGCGCAGGCGCGCGTCGGCGAGCTTGCCGAAGACGTGAGCCATCATCTCGCGCTGGGTGGACATGGCCGTCTTGGTCCGGTCCCCCCCGACCTTCTTCGACAGCCTCTCCTCGCGGTCCGTCAGCTCATCCCAGTAAGACGGCTGCCCCGGTGCCGGGGCATGTGTCTCAAGGAAGTTGCGGACGGTCGGGTCAAGATCCGAAAGCTGCATGCCATCGAAGAAGGCACCGCCTTCATAGATGCCGCGACCACGCTCGTTGGTCCCCACCCGCTTCCCAAACAGGATGCGGGACATCTCCGGGTCGCTATCGTTGATCAGATCCTGAAGGAGGTGGAAGGGCTCGTGCGCCGCCGTCTCTCGGGCGTACTTGCCCAAGTCTTCGCGAATAGCGAACTCAAGCAGGCCACGAACGCCCGGCCCGTTGGGCGCGAGATAGGTGCCAGCAACACCGGGACCAGCCTTCGACTCCTTGACGAACGTCACGTTCGGCATGGCCTTCGTGCCACGCAGGATCGTCGTCGCCGTGTCGGCGACGAGGTACGCATGATAGACCTCAGCCGGGGTGAAGCGACGATCCTTGAGCGCCTCCTCAAAGGCGCGGGCGAAGATACGGCCAGACGGACCACGGGCCTTGATCTCGGCCATGATCTCATTGAGGCGCTTGCGAGCAGTCTCCTGCTTCTTGGCCACCTCTTCCGGCGTCAGCTTCGGGCCTTCCTCGGCGGCAGGCTGCTCGGCAGTGGGCTCCTCAGCAGCCCGCTGTTCGCGGGCGGTCTCGTCCAGACCAAGCTCCGGCGGCGGGGCGATGTCCTCCTCGCGAAGGACGCGCATCTCTTCGGGTTCGCTGGGGCGACGCTGGGCAGCCTTGAAGTCGCGCTCCTCTTGGACCGCCTCGTCGATCTCCGCCTCGATGTCGTACCGCTTGTTGTCCGCGTATTCGCGAACAGCGTCTTCGAGGGCAGACTGCCCCTCCTCGTGCTTGTACTCGCGCTCCGCCTCGCGGATGGCCTCGTCCATGTTCGAGTAGCCATCGTCGTCGATGAGGTCATCGCGGAGATACTTCTTCGCCAGCTTGCGAAGCTCGGTCGAGTTCTCCGTTTCGTAGATTGCATCGACGGCTTCGTCGGTCCGCTCCTCATGAGCCTTCATGAGGGGGTGTTCGTCGTAGTCGATCTCCTCTTCAACCTCGGGCTCGGGCTCGGGCTCGGGCTCGACAACCTTGGGCGCGGGCGCAGGCTTGGGCGCAGCGGCCTTGGGCTTTGGCGCGGGCTTGGGGGCGGCAGGCTGCTCGGCAACCGGCGCAGCCGGGATCTCGGGCGGAGTGATGGGGAGAGGCGGAGACACCTGACGCCCACCCTCGGTGGGGCGGTACGGCATGCGGACTGGACCGGGCAGGCCTTCAGGCTCAGGCGTCCTGAGCTGAACGCCCGGCGCAGGGCCGGGCTGGCGGGTCTCGGGTCCAGCCTCGGACGGGGCATTACGCCTCACGTACTGCCCGTCCTCAAGATCAAGGAAGCCGGAGACCGTGCCTGACTTGTCCTCGCGACGGACCTGCTTGTTCAGGTAGTCGTTCACGACCTTGGGGTCGGACGTGTCGAGAACAGTCTGGAGGTACGGCATGTAGGGCTGAGCGCCCTCGGGGAGGTTCTTGATGTACTCCCGGGCGGCGGCCTTGCGCTGGAAGGGGGTGAAGCCTTCGAGCTGGCGAGCGCGCTCTGCGAGCGCGGCATCAGCCGTAGCCTGCGGGCCTTCCTGTTCGGGGAGCTGAGCCTCGGTGGTCTGCTGCCGGAACTTCTGGAGGGCCTCCATCATCGCGTTGGTGGGGGCCTGACGACGCTCAGCCTCGGCGGCGCGAGCCGCCGCCTCCTCTTCGGCAATACGACGCTCTTCTTCCTTGAGTGCCGCAGCCTCCTCACGCTTGGCGGCGCGGGCCGCCTCCTCCTGCGCGAGCTGCTCGTCAATCTGCTCAGCCGTCCCGGGGTACGCCCGCTCGTCAACCTTGCGATTGCGCCGGGGCTGACGCGCGAAAAGCGCGCTGTCGATAGGATTGTCCGGGATCTGCCGGAGGTCGTTGATGAAGTCGGCAGAGCGAACGTAGTCGCTGATCGCCTGCTGCTTAATCTCGGGGCTGCCGGACGAGCCCATGATTGCCTGAATGCGCGGGAGAGACCCGGCATTCTGGTCAATCCAGCCAGCAACCTGCTCGTCGCTCATGGCCGCCGGGGGCGGCCCCTGCTCGGTGACCGGGGGAATGCCGTAGTCCGTCGAGACATCAGGCGCGGCAGCGCCGGGGACTTCCGCCTGAGTGGGTTTGTACTCAAGCTGGAGAAGCTTTTGCTGCGCGATCTGGAGGGTCTGCTGGAGATTATTCTCCAGCGCGATGCCCTGCTGGCGCTCTGCCGGGTTGTCGGAGGAGCGAAGCGTCTCGATGAGCTGCTTGACCTCTTCGTCCTGAGCCAGACGAGCTGCGGCCACATTAGCGCGCAGCGTCTCGGGATCATTCGGGTCAGCGTCAGGTTTGGTGAAGATCGAAGAGACGCCGCCAATCGGGCCGCCAATCAGAGCGCCGGTGATGAAGCTCTGCTTGTACTCGTTGTAGGCGTCGTCGTTCAGGAGGTCGAGGCCAGCCTGCCAACGCTCAAGAGCCTGCTGCGCCGCCTCGGTCGAGCCCTCGCCGAGGGCGGAGACGCCAGCTCCCTTGATGACGCGAGGAACAAGGTTCTGGTCAATCGCCCGGCCAACCTTTGTGGCGGGGGCAAGAAGACCCGGGCCAACAAACCGGCCAGCCACCTTGCCAAGCGGGATGGCGGAGAACAGGCCTTCGAGCGCGGCCTGACCCAGCGCGGCCTGCGCCGCGCTGGCGTTGTCTGTGATCTCTCCGTATTCGTCAATCTGGCGCTGAAGGTTAGAGCCGTAAAGTTGGGGGTAGCTGCCAAGCCCGAGGCCAGCAATGCCGCCAGCAGGACCAGCAAGAGCCGTGCCCGCAATACCGCCAAGAGCAGCCATGCCAGCGCCGGGGGCGCTTAGCAGCCCCTGCTCAAGGGCATAGCGACCAACGCCAGACAGGCCCTTGGCCTCGTCCCACGTCAGCAGGCGCTCTGGATTGAGGGCGCGGTCAGCTTCCTCAATGTTCCGCTGCGCTCCCGTTTCCCCAAAGTACTCGATGCCCTCAAGGACCCGACCCTTTGCATATCCCTGAAGCGACCTGAAGAGGCCGCTCTGAGTGAGGTCTGTGCCGCGCTCAAGGATAGAGCCAAGCCCAGCCTTCTCGGGCATGGGCTTGCCTTCCGCGACGGCCTGAAGCTGCTCCCTGTCAAGGCTGCTCAGATCAAGCTGAGACGGTGCCTGCTGCGCCCCCGGAAGGGGGCGGCCCTCAGCAACGGCAAGCAGCTCCTCGCGCGAAAGCTTCGTGAGGTCCATCGTTCAGGCCTCTTTCTTTACTGGTTGCCATCGAGCGCACCGAGCATCGCCCGGGCCTTGGCCATATCTTCGGCGCTGTAGAGGGAGCCGCCAGACACAGAGCTTTCCATGTCAGGTACGCCCACGCCAGAAAGGATCGTCTGGAGGAGGAGCTGCCGCCTTTCCAGAGCCTCGCGCTCAGGCCCCATAAGCATGGGATCCTTGAGCCTGCTGCTGTTGGCGCTGTACTCGCTTGCGGCGGCGCGAAGCTGCGCGGCGTCGCTGCTGCTTCTGGCACCAAGAGCCCGGAGATAACCCTCCTTGTACCGGCGCTCGTCCTCAAGTGCCTGAGTGCGATAGGCGGCGGTGTCGCGACGCTCGTTCTCCGCCTGCTGTAGGCGAGCGGTAAGTCCAAGGGACTCAATCTCGGCGGCGGTGCGGGCTGCCTCAGTCTTCTTCTGCGCTTCGCGCGAGGCGCTGTAGTCCTCAAGGCCGGACATCGCGCCAGTGGCGACGTTGGCAAGGAAGTTCGGGTCCTTGCCAGCGGCAATCGCAAGGCCAGCCTTCATGATCGCCATGTTCTTGGCGCGCTCCTGATCGGCCTCGGTCGTGCCAAGCCGCTCAAGAAGGTCGGAGATCTTCTTCTGGTGGTCAGCAAGGAAATCCGAGCCCTTCGACGCAGGCTCTTCCATCGCGGCGGCCACGGCCTTGGACGGCGGCATGGGTGCATTTGCACTCATGCCCGGGGTGCCGGAGACAGCGGCGGTGGACGGCGCGGCGGCGCGAGCCGAAGCGCCAGCGGGCCGAGGGGCGGTCTGGGGGCGGGTCCTGCGAAGGGCATCCGCCATCGCCCTCTGCCTCAGGCCGTATTCGTTGAGCGCATTCTGCGCGTCAGCGAGGTCCGCTTCTTCAGAAATTGGGGCAGTGACAGGCGCACTCGTGACCCCTCCAAAAGGCGAACCGCCAAGGCCGGGGTAGTACGGGGCGGTTGCCATCAACTCAAGCAAGCTCGGGCCGCCATCCGACATCCGCTTCGGCATCAGGCTGGCAAGTCCGCCTTCGGCAAAGCCAGCGCCGCCAACACCAGCGCCACCAACCCCGCCAGCACCAACGCCAGCCGCGCCAGAGGCAGCGGCGCTCGCAGCGCCGCCAACACCACCAACCCCACCAACGCCAGAGAGGTTTACGCCAAGCCGCTGAAGGCGGGCGCGCTGCTCAGGGGTGAGGTTGGCGAGCATGGCCTCTGCACTCCTCGGGTTCGGCGGCGCGGTGTACGCGCCGTACCGGTCCTCGGGGACAACCTGTCGGGTGATAGGCGTGTTGTAGTTGACGCTGCTCGGGGCCGTGGGGGTGCCGCTGATGCCGCCGAAATACCCACCACTGACGTTGCTGAGGCCGCCGCCAAAGATGTCACCAAACTGCACGGGAGCGCCGTACTGGGGCGAGGCAAACTGCGGCTGCTGGTTCGGCTGGTTCTTGAAGAGGTTGCCAAACTGCACGGACCCGCCATCAGCCATGCGCGCTGGCGCAGGCTGGCCCTGCTGCGGCGCACCAACGGTCATGCCGTTGAGTTGCTGCTGCTCGCCAAGGATGCGGGCGCGCATCGCAGCGCCAGCAAGGGTCTCGTCGGGAAGGCCAAGGATGCCCTGCGGTCGGGCCTGAGCCACCGTCTCTTCAGCAATGCTGGGGCGCTCGCCACCCTGAGCCGCCATCGCTTCAGCGCGAGACTTCTCGCGCTCCTTGAGCGCGGCCAGAACCAGATACTGCGGCGTGATGCCGTCAGGGTTCTGCATGAGCTGGGTGAGCTGGTCGTCCGAAAGACGCCTCAGATTGTCCTGAAGTTTGACGATGTTCATCATTTCTTTCGGCCCTTACTTCAGAGCGCCATAGGCCCCAATCCCCATGCCGAGAAGCTGGGAGAGCTGATTGGGCTGAGGTGCGTAGGTCACGACGTTCGACTGCGTCGGCACCGGCATGCCGCGCAGGATGCTCGACAGGAACGAGACGTTCTGGCGCGCGTAGTCGCGCTGGTTGAGGAAGTCCTCGTAGGCCTGATCAAGACGCTTCTGCCGCTCGGCCTGCTGCTGAGCGCCGAAGCGGTTGAGAAGCTCGGCCTGCGCCCCACCAAGGCGGAAAGCCTCAGAGCCAAGGCCCTGCATTGCCTGACCGGCCTGAAGGCCGAAGCCAGCGCCACGGAGGCCAAGCTCAGCGCCGAACTGACGGGCCTGCTCGCGGGCCTGACGGTCCGCCATGAACTGAGCCTGAGCGTTGCTGTAGCCTTGGTTCATGAGCTGGGCAGTGGTGTCCATGAACTGCTGGTCGTAGTTGCGACGGGCCTGCTCGTCGGCGATGGCAGCCCGGCTCCCGCCAAACGCACCCGCACGAGCGGCAGCCGCAGAGCGGCCAGCCTGCGACTCGGCGAAGTTTCGCTGAGCGGCGGCCTGAGCCCTGTTCACGACGTCCTGAATGTAGGGCGACATGTACTGCTGGCGGCTTGCCTCGGTCCACATGGGGACCGCGTTGGCGTCGTAGCCAGCGACCGCCTGCTTGGCCTGACCAAGCGCGTCGGTGAAGCCCTGAGCTGCCTGATTGAATGCCGGGAGGTAGGTGCCCTGAAGGTTGCGCGCGCCAGCGTACGCCGTCTCCGTGTCGGGAGCTGCGCCCGCAACGCGCTCACCTTCGTACGGGATGTACTCCTGATTTGACACCCGCTCGGCGCGGCCAGCGAGGCGCTCCATGTACGGGCGCAGGTACGCCGGGATATTGGTCTGGGTGACCGTCTGGTTAGACGGCTGCGAGGGCGGCGGCGAGGAACTCCCGCCGCTATTGTGTGTCGCCCCAAGGGCGAACAGCCCACTGTCGCGCGGAGCGCCGGGGATCAGGATCTTCATGTCAAACCTCCTTCTTGATGGCCACGTAGGCCGTCTCGAAGCCGTAGCGTTTGTAATACCGAGCCCAGCCTTTTCGGCCGAGCATTTCGATGTGCGAACACCCGGCGTCGCGGGCGTATGACGTGAGGACCCGGATGATTTCGTCCGACGTCTCTCTGATCCCGTGTCCCGCCGCGAACTGTAGGGACAGGTAGCGGGAGAGCGGAAGCTCGATGATCCGGGCCATGATGAACCCGACTATCTTGTTGTCGCGGATGACGACCCAGAGGTCGTAGTAGCCGGTAAGCACGTAGTCGATCAGGTTGTCGACGGTGTACTGCTCCCTAATACTGGGAGCAAGCAGCTCAACGAGCGGCCTGATCTCCGACAAAATCAGCGGCACGGCCTCCGTCGGGACGATGCTGACTTCGACGTCGCTGCGTTCCATTTCCCAGCCTGCGGTCAAGCGATACCACAGACTACCCTATTTACTTGACCAGTACACGCCAATCAGGCGGGGAGAACCTTGCCGTCCTTGGTCGGCTTCGCCTGCTTCTTGGTGCCGGTCTTCTGGACGCGGACCCGGTCCATCATCTCGTGCAGCTTACGAACACCGTGGTCAGACGAGCCGTCGCCCAGCATGGAGACAACATCAGCAGGAACCACGAACTCGCCGTCCGCGAGGCGGACGTCCTTGCGGCCCTCGATGGTGCCGGGGATCAGGTCATCCAGACCACCGCCAGCGCCACGGATGCGGCCTCCCGGAGGACGGACGCGGCTGCGAAGGTCCTCAAGGGCGTCAACCCCAAAGGCCCGCTCATAGCGGGCCAGAGCCTCGGCCGCCTTGGGGTGGTGGTCCATCAGGGCCATCTTGGCTTCCGCCTCAATGTTCGCCTTGGTCGCCTTCTCCCCGTCCGGGTCGGCGATACCGCCCTTGGCATAGAGCGCATCCTTGCTGCCCATCAGGCTGGCAAGACCGCCCTCCGCCATGTTGGCGAAGTAATCGAACTCTCCGCTGGTGCCGGGGATGTAGTCGCTGCCGGGGAACCGGACGCCCGGGTTGCCGGGGAACTGCTCAGGGTAGCGGCGCTGAAGCTCCTTGCTGGTCGGACCCATAGAGCCAGAGACCGGAGCGAATGGCTGGCTCGGCTCCATCGCCATCGAGCCCAGAATGGATCCAGCAATCGGGAGGGTCGTGGACTTGAAGTTGTCCACGAAAGTGGACTTCAGGAGATCCGCTCCGCCCGGACCCGTCACATTCTTGAATGCACCGGTCACGGCATCGAAGCCAGTAAGCGGGGCGGCCTGAGCTGCGGGGGCGCTAAAAATGGCAGAGGGGTTTGCCACAACACTCTGCTGAAGGCCCTGAGTTGCCGTGTTGGTCGCCGCATTCGACGCCGCGTTGCTCGCGGCGGCAGAACCAGTCTGGGTTGCCGCCTGCGTCGTGGCGTCTGTTGCAGCCTGCGCCGCAGGATTGGCGAGGCTGTCTAGGGCGGAGCCAACGCCATAGCTAAGAAGGCCTGACATCAGGCCCTTGCCCAGATCACCGGTCGTTCCGTAGGTGGTCAGGCCAGAGCCAAGGGCAAGAGCCCAAGTCGGCAGGCCCATCATTGCGCCACCGATGCCAACCACAGCCGGAAGGATATCCCCCAGATCAAACGCCTCCGGCAGGCCCGTGTCAGGATTGCGCGGGAGCTGCCCCTTCGGGGACATCCGCTCAAGAGCCCAGACCTCAATCGGCGACATGTGGACGAGGGTGCTGTCCCCATAGCGGCCCTTGGAGGCGAGGTAGTTGGCGGCAGCCTTGGTGTTGGTCATGGTTTACCCCAGCAGTCCCCTGAGCTTCAGGTCGGTGATCAGGGCGGCAAGTACTTGGCCGACATTATACGTATCGACCGGTGATCCGCTATTAACAGGAACGCTCGTCGCGCCATTCGTCACGACAGTCACGTCCCCGATGAGGCCGGTGGCATAGGTCCTGCCCCCGCCAAGCATGGTTGGGCTAGGTGCAAATCCACCTATCGTGTACCCAACGCCAAACGGCTGCTCCAGCCGGGTCAGGTCGTTGATGAGCGTCCTGATGAGCTGGTCAAGCTGCTTCGGGTCGTAGTTGACGGGGGCTGTAGGGTACCGGCTGGGCATCAGCGGCGACCGTCAGTACGCATTTCAAAGCGCGGGACGCCGAGACGCCACGCCACGCCCGTCCCAGTGCTTTCCACCCGCATGGCAGCAGCTCGGCCACGAAGCCTCATGGACACCTGCTGCGTGAACTCATTCAGCTCCGTCGCGACGGCCTGCGCCGTCGCACTGTCTGTCTGCTCGCCTTCAGGTGCGCCCGGATAGTTCTGGGCGAGCAGCGTGAAGGTCGCGGACGGCTGAGGCGTGGTGCTTTCGACGAAGGTGACGTCCGGGTAGATCTGCCGGACGAACATCATGCTGTCGCCATCGCCAATCTCAAACGGGCTTGACTGGATGTAGGCATTGATCGGCGTCACCGGGTCGGTAGACCCGTCGTCGTAGCCGATTTCGTGGTTGTAGAGCTTGTTGTCCGCGCCTGTGGCGATGGGCAGGCCCTGATCAGCGAAGTCCAGCCAAGCGGTGCGGGCAAGGGAGCCGTAGTACCAGACGTTCTCGATGTAGTTGTAGGTGACGTACCGGTCCACTTCCTGCGCGTTCAGGGAGGGGTAGAACCAGATGACCTCGCCAAGCGCCACGTTCGTGCCGCAGGTGATCTTGGCGGCCTGATTGTAGTTCAGGTCCGAGAAGACGTACTGCTTGACGGCGCAGGGGATCTGTTCGATCCGACCCGCATAGCCGAAGAAGGCTGTAGCGCCCATCCAGTACACGCGGTCATCGACCGCGACCTTGGCGTTCGGACCGATGATGCTCGTGCCGTAGCCAAGCTGCTCAAGGCCGAAGGTGAACGGCGGCCCAACATAGCGCATCGAGAAGACGGCAATGTCGGTCCAGATCACGATCTCCTGCTTCGTTTCCTGATGCGTGATGAACTGGCTTCCGGCTGCAAGCCGGAAGTCGCCAGCATCGTTGTCAGCGCGAGGCTGCCAGTCGCCCGGGTTTTCCGACGCGGACCACCGGATCAACATGGGGTCCTGCACGTTGTCGTCGTAAGGGTTGCAGCCGAAAGCAATCACGTTCCGGGTCGGGCCGAAGACCGCAACAGACTGAGACAGGGTCGGGGCGTAGCTTGGCGTCTCGAAGGTCGTGATGTTGACCGCACGGTTCCCGGCCTCGATGTCGGACTGGGCCTCGTAGTAGATCCCCCCGCCGCGCGGGTTGATGATGAGGTCCTGACCGTAGTTGTCGTTAGTCCAGAGGCGAAGCTGCTGGGTGATGGTGATGTTGCCGTAGCTCTCGCCCCAGCCCACGCCAGAGGGGTACTCGTCCGTGATCGGTCCGCCCCAAGGACCAGCGCCCCAGCCCGGGCCATCAACCACCGTGTCCAGACCAACGCTGAGTTGATAGGCAAGGGTCGGAGTTCCCCCACCCACTGCGGTGGACGTGGCTGCTGTAGCTACATTAATTCCAATGTCGTTGACCGTCAGGGTGGCGGCTCCGCCGCCAGTGGCGTCGGAGGTTGCCGCCGTTGCCACGACCACCGTGATGGTATTTGTTGCCACCGCCGTGATGACGTGGGTCGTGTTGATGTCGCCCGTGGGAATGCCAGCAAATCCAGTCGCGCCAGTGATGGTCACGTAGTGACCGACGGCGAGGTTGTTGTTGGCCCAAGTGATGACGAGGTTCTGGCTCCCGTTGGTCGCCGACATGTCGGTCGAGCCAAGGGTCTTGGTCAGGTTCGTGACCGTGACGATGGTCTGCTCTTTGTTCAGGTCGCCAACTGGAATGCCCGCGAAAGTCGTAGCGCCTGAAATGGTGACGTAGTCACCGACCACGGCCTCGTTGTCCACGTCCCGGATATAAACCCGGTTGCTCCCGTTGGTCGCCGACATCTGGTTGGCCGCAAGCGTCACGGTACGGACGACCGGGGTGATGTCCACGTAGGAGTTGTCGTACAGGACGTAGTACTTCTTCTCCGTCCCAAGTCCGATGTAGTTCTGCGCGGTCAGCGACGACCACTGGATCAGGGACCGGCAGGTCCCCTCGAACATCTGGTTGTTGTTGAGGACCCAGCCCTTCATTTTCTCAGGCAGGCCCGAACGAAACCGGATCTTATCGCAGTCGTACCAGCCGCCCTGATTAGAATACCGGGTTCCTTCGCGGAAGATGCCGGGCCGGAGCTGGATCTTTTGAAGGGCCATTTCCGCTCCTCAGAGGGCGAGGAAGAAGTTGTTCGAGGAAGTGTAGACGAGGATCACGACTCCCGCTCCACCATTCCCGCCGTTGCCGGAATTGCCGGAGAGCGTCACTCCGCCACCGCCGCCGCCACCGCCTCCGTAGGCTCCGCCCACGCCACCGGCGGCAGCGTTGACCGTAGCAGCGCCACCGCCACCACCGCCACCACCGCCGGAACCTGCGGTTCCTCCAGTCACCGGGAGAAGGTTTTCTCCGGGACCGCCTGCGCCACCAGCACCGGGAGCAGTAGAGGTATTGGTGCCGCCGCCACCGCCGCCGCCACCACCATTGGTGCCAGCAGCGCCAGCCGTGTTAGCGGCCCCGCCAGTTCCTCCAGCCGTGCTATCAAGCGTCTGTCCACCGTTGCCTCCTGTGTTGGTCGAGGCCACGGAACCGGCGCTCTTCACGCCACCGCCGCCACCGCCACCGGAGACGCGCGAGTCGCCGCCGATAAATCCCGCAGCGGTCTCAATGGCGGCAGAGCCGCCACCACCGCCGCCAGAGCCGTTGTTGTTCTGAGCCGAACCGCCGTCGCCGCCAGCGTACTTCGTGACGCCAACAGAGAGAGCGGCGTCGCCGCCAGTGCCGCCTGTCTTGTTGCGGTTGCCGCCAGACCCGCCCTTGGCGAGGATGCCATCAGCGGTCGCCGTAGGGGCAGCGTTGGTCGTCTTGTTGACCCACGTATCCCCGCCAGCCGTGCCGTTGGTATTGGCAGATGCTCCGCCGGTGCCACCTGCGCCAATCGAGATATTGACGATATCGCCCGCGTTGAGCGCGGGCTCAGACCAGACAGCAATGGCTCCGCCACCGCCACCACCGCCACCACCCTGCCCGCTGTTCTGGTTGCGACCGCCACCGCCACCGCCGCCAATAGCGATGATCTTCGCGCCCGTCGCCTGCCAGTCGGGAGGGATGGTGAGCGTCGTCCCCGAGGTGACGACTACGACCTTCTGCGCCATCGATCAGACCTGCGTCGTCACGGCGACGACGTCCCACTTCGTGTCTTGAGCGTTGTAGACGAGGCCGACGTAGGTCAGCTTGCCAGCCGTCGTGGTCGTCGGGAGAAGGGTTCCGATGGTCTGGTAGATGCTGTTCCAAGTCAGCGCGCGGGCAGTGCCGTCGTCCTTGATCCGCAGGATCAGCTTCTGACCATTGGTCGGCGTCCCGGAGGGGGCCGCAATCGTGGCCGGGACCGCCAGAGCGGTCACCGTGTACATGTCCGACGTGTCGCCAGCGGGGGTAATGGTCGAGCCCGAGGCAACAGTATTTACGCGCGGCGTAATGCGCTTGTTGGTGAGTGTGTCGGTTGTCCCTGCGCCAATAAGGGTCGTCGGCACGGACGGCGGGACGATCTTGGGAAGCAAGGCATAAGATACCGTGCCGCCACCGGCGGCGCTGGTACCAGTCGTCGTGGAGGTGAAGGTCACCGAGTTCGCGGCGACGCCCGTGATGACGTTAACGCGATTGAATTCCGTGGCCGGGATACCTCCAACCGAGGTCGCGCCCGACATGACAAGATAGTCGCCGATGGTCGCGCCGTTGGACGGGATATCAACCGTGACGGTAGTGCTGGCCGCAGTGTTGATGGGGTTCGAGAGGCTGCCGTTCTTATAAACGGCACCACCAAACTCGATCAGGGACGGCGTAGTCAGGACCGTCTGGGCGACGGTCCCGCCGTTGATAGCAGGAGCCGTCAGAGCCTTGTTTGTCAGGGTCTGGCTGCCCGTCACCGTGGCGAAGTCAAGGCCGCCGATGGTCGTCGTGGACGGAACGTCGGTGAACTGCTGGACAACGCCGTTGGACCCATCGACATAGACCAGAGCCCGCTTGCCATTCAGGATGGTGACGGTAGAGCCGGAGCCAATGGTGACCGTGATTGACTGTCCGCCGGTCGTCCCGTTGTAGATGATGTAGTTCTTCTGGATCGCGGGGACGGTGAGGGTCTTGGTCCCCGTCAGCGTGGTCGAGGTCAGGTTCAGGTAGATGCATCGAGCGTTGCTCGATGCTGGTCCGTTGCCCATCGTGATGGTGACGCCCGGGTCACCGTCATTTGGGAAATTGACCGTCGCCTTGCCAACGATAGCCTCCTCAAGCACCGTCCCGAGGTTTCCGTTGGTCGTGGTTCCCCACGAACCGGCCTGATCGCCGGTTCCAATCAGTTCGACCTTGAGGTTGGTGGAGTACGTGCTGGCCATGTTTTACCTCTAGGGCTCGGTCTGAACCGGGGTCCAAGAACCCGATGCGGTGTTGATGGGCGTCCAGCTACCAGAGCCGGGTGCTATGGGCGTCCAGTTTCCGGACGCCGGAGAGATAGGTGTCCAAGCCCCGTTCGCGGGGCTGATGGGTGTCCAGTTGCCGCCCGGCCCCGGAGGGTCCGGGTTCCAAGTGGTGTAAATGAGAAGCTGCCCAACTTCGCCAAAAGCGGCGAGGCCGGTAGGCGTGACAACAATCGAGACCGAGATGGCGACATCGCCAACCGCGCCAGTTGCCTCAACGCCAGTGACCGTGATGTTGCTGACGCCGCTTGCGGTGACTGTTCCCAGCTCTGTCGGGACCAAGAAGCCCGTGATACTGAAAACTGCGGAGCCGGATACAGCGACGTCACCAACCTGACCTGCCGCCTCTACCCCCGTCACCGAAACATTGGCGACGCCCGTGACGGCGACATCGCCTACAGCACCAACAGCCTCGACGCCGGTAACATCGACCGCTTTCGTGATGAAAACGACGACATCGCCAACTTGGCCTGCCGCTTCGACGCCAGTGACCGAGACGTCGGCATCAATTGCGACGCCGACCGTACCGACGAGGCCAGACGCCAAGACCCCGGTCACGCTGACGTTTGCTTCGCCAGTTACCGCAACAGTGCCTACTTCGCCAGCGGCAACAACGCCAGTGACGGGGACACTAGCTGTGTAGTTGACGGTGACGGTTCCTGCCGCACCGGCTGCCTCAACCCCGGTAACCGAGACATTGGCGAAAGTCTGGAGCGAGACCGTCCCGACCTGACCAGTCGCCGAAACCCCGGTGACATTGACGGTCGCGCCGGTCCCCTCAAGAACCGTGACAATCCCAACTTGGCCGGTGGCAGAGACGCCTGTGACCGTGACATTTGCTAGGCCGGTGACAGTTACCGTGCCCGCCTCGACCGTCGCCGAAACGCCAGTGACCGAGACGTTGGCAGTGCCGGTTACAGTGACGTCTCCAACAGCGCCGGTGGCCTCGACGCCAGTCAAGCTGACATTGGCGTCGCCGGTGACGGCAACAGTGCCGACCTGACCTGTGGCCAAAACGCCGGTGACCTGTACCTCGGCATTCTCAGCCGTCTGGACCGTGACGGTGCCGACTAGCCCGGTAGCAAAGACGCCAGTAACATCGACGTTTGCCAGACCGTTGACGGTAACGGTGCCTACGGCACCGGTCGCCTGATTGCCAGTTACCGATACACTGACGCTGGTTCCCGTTGCCGGGAGGGCGGCAAGCGGAGTTTCGGCGAGCGCGCTATAAGCTAGCATCGCTCACCTCCCTTTCCGATGAAGCCCATCAGGGCTTCGGGTACTTGACCTTGACCGCCAGACAAGCGGCGATGTAGGCGTCGATCTGGGCCTGATCGCCCTTGACCACGCCGTCGATGTAATCGACGAAGGGCGGGTATTCCGCCGCCCGCTTTTCCGCGTAAGTCAGGCGGGCGTCCTCGGCGGCCCTGATGGCCGCCTCTTCCGCGATCTCTGCTTCGCTGAGATCGACGACGGTCTGCTCGCTGGTGGCGAGCCGGACGACGAGACGTTGCATGGCGTCACTCGTAGAGAATGTTGATGCTGCCCGCGTCGAAGTTGGCTCCGGCGCTGGTCAGGACGCGGACCTGTGTCACGGTGCCGATGCCCGTCAGATCGCCGCCACCAGTGACGAGGAGGGACGTGGAGACCTTGCCGACATGGGAAGATATCCAGTTCCCGCCGCCCATGT
>JACCDP010472145.1_pt1 | contig 59671 bp, 91 predicted proteins | sample 7445841 | NCBI WGS metagenome assembly JACCDP01 (sample SAMN15323441, study PRJNA562643) | freshwater metagenome | isolation source: river surface water | place: USA:Blue River Watershed | collected 2017-08-17 | reverse complement strand
GGTTAGCGATTTCAGATATTGACTTACCCTCGTCACGCATCTTCACAGCTTCGCGAATTTCATAGCCAAGCCATGACTCGCCTGATGTATAAGATGCATACGGCCCGCCACCCCTCTTGCGTCCACGGGTTTCAAGTTCCGGTTCAATCTTCTTTGCAGTGTTGGTTGCGGTGACAGGCTTGCTGTTAGGGTCCGGCACCTCATTCACCTGATGAACGAAGTTCAAGATCCTATTAGCAAGCGTAAAGGCTTTGCGATCAGTCTTCGCAAACGCCAAAGCGACCTTGATAGCTTCAAACCTTTCCACTGTTTTCCCTTCCATTACATAATCCTCCAGATACGATAGCCGCCAATTTCGGGGGAGAACCGAAACTTCTTTCCAGTGCGCTTGCCTTCGCGGCTCAAGAATACATACAGGGTATTCTTGTTGACATGCCGCTCGACCTTCACACTGTCGTCAACTTCCATCTTGGTCAGGGCATCCGCCACGTCACGTCCCACAACAGGGGGGCGACCACCGCCACCTGAGCGAACACGCTTGGGAATGGGAATGCCCTTTTCAATCTGAACCATTTACTATCTCCATTATAATTGCCGTGATTTTAGCATCACCTTTCTCCCTCCAAGATGTGCCGTGAAGCCCGATCTCTTGACCGGACATCCACTTCAAACCGTCAGTGCGAGGCGGAAGATCCACCTCACGCTTTATGTTTGAGTAGATTGGGTTTGCCGCGATGACTCGCACCATTTGATTGGGTCCACACCCTTCAGATCCCACCATGTTTTCTCATCTCCATATCTATGCAGTTCTGAATGATGCTCGTGGCAGAGTGGTACTGCCCAGTTATCACCAGACTTCATGCCCATCGCTGAAGGTTCAGCGAACATGAGGTGGTGTGCCTGGGCAAATCTCTTACAGATCAAGCAGCCATGTGTTCTCACCCACTGAAGATGGTTGTTTGATTTGATCCGCTTTGAACCGCCGGAGCTTTTCTTGCGGGACCATCCAGCACCATCCTCTTGCGTTGGTAAAACGGTAGGCGTTTTTCTTCCCTTCCCGCGCATAAATGCACCCCACAATGTTAAACTCGGGAGGATTGCAAGTGACGAGAACAATCTCCTGACCGTCCTTGTCACCTTCGCTTATGACCAGCTTGCCATGGGGGAGTGTGGTTGAACGAACCTCGTATTGGTTCCCAACATCTGTCACACCCACACCACCAACACCTGACCAGTAAAGGTTCAATCCCTTTGCGACAGCCATCTCAGCCATGGAGGACAGGAAATCTGTAGCTGCCCTGTCCTCTGGCTGATCCACGTTCACCTTTGGCTTGGCACCCCGCGCGAGAGCATTGGCATACCTCTCAGCCGCATGGTGACAGGCAACCCTAATCTCGTCAGGGGTGAGCCGCACCAACATCAGAACGGGGCGTCATCAAAGCTGCTGGATTCCTGCTTCTTTTCGTATGGCTTGTTGGCCAGGATCGAAAGGAAGGTCTTGCCAGCTTTGCTTGTCTTCTTCCAGCCAGCGATATCCATCTTAATCGGTTGGCCAGACTTGGCCTGCTCAACCAGAACCTTCAGCACATCCATGCTGATCTCAAGGCTACCCGTGTAATCGGGATGCTTGTCGCTGGTCTTGCGGGTGTTGGTGAACAGCGCACCACTCGGAGGATAATCAGGCATTGGTTTAGTCCTTCAGTTCTTGGTTGCGGGTTTTAAAAGCTTCGACAACACGGCCATATGCAGCCTTGTCGCCAAGCTTGAGGGTGTCGAGGGCGTTTGAGTTTTCAGACCAGAACTTCTTTAAGTCTTTCCTGTTCTCTGCCATCTCAACACCAGGGGTCATGAGCCGTTCAATCGCCCCGTAATCAGGCTTTTCAAGCTTCACATCTTCCGGGTTGGTTGCATCAGCATCCTCTTCGCCCGTTGAGACCGCGAAGATCTGACGCATGAACACCTTGTCCACATAGGACATCGCAGACCCCACGGTCTGTGCGCCTTGGATTGGATGCACCATGGCGATGCGGGAGAACTCATATGCCACGGCACCACTCTCGTGGTACATCGTTATGGTATAGGTTGCATCCAGCACTCCGGTCTTGCCGATGTTTGGATTGAGGGTGCTTTTGACCTCAGAGATGGTCCAGAACAAACCATTCTTTGCGGCGGCACTAGCGACAACTTCATAGTACTTATCAATGCTGACGTACTTGTAGTTGCCATGCGGATTGACGGCAGCTTTACCAAGGGTGCCGACATCCTTGCGGGTCTTGATGACCGCTGCTGTAATGACTGCCAAAGGCAGTGGTGACTCACTCATTGTTTTCCTCTTTCAGTTTCTGATACTGCTCACACCATTGTGAAATGGGGCAGAAGCTTTCGCACCGGGTGTTGGTGCCGGGCCTGATCTCGATCTCTGCTTTGTTCTCCTTTGCGTATGCTTCGGCTTCAGCCTTCTCGTCGCTTTCAAAAAGCTTGAGGGCTTTCTTCCTGCCTTCCTTGACCACGGCGATCTTGCCGGGCCGATACCAACGCTCATCGTCGGTGCATTCTGGAAGGCTTTCTCTCCACTCGTGACGGGCTTCTGCGTCTTGGTGCAGGGCTACCCTACCCGAGATATACTGGAGCCGCTCAGCGGCGCTCCAAAGCCGTTGTGGGATCCTTGTGATGGGTGCCAGGGGGTAGCCTTCCTTGACCCCAGCCTCGTGCCTGTTCCAATCCCGGCACACCCCGATGATCTCAAGGCTCTTCACGGTGTAGTTCTTGGTAGCTTCAACCAGATGGGCATAGCAGTTTAGCTGCCGCTCCCATTCGATCTTGGCATTCATGATTGCCCAGGCCGAGGTCATTTTGTAGTCGCTGATCCCCACCTCAATGTACTCAAGCTCGTTGGTGCTGAGGATCTGAAGATCCACCCCACCCGATATCACCCAGCCATTGATGGTCAGGAACACACGCTCTTCGCTCAGGTGTTCAGAGTCAGCACCCTGTTCCACAACATGGTGCAGGGCTTGACCGATCAGCGGCCAGACCATCTCGCTGACATCCACCTCAATCTCATCGTCATGCTTCTCGCGAAGCAGCCTGACCCGAGGGGAGTCAATCAATTGGGTGACCGAGATACGGGACTTGCCACGGGAATAGCGATCCCGGCGGGCCAGATTGTATAGGGTCTGAGGCAGACCAAGCTTATTTGTTATCTTCATTGTCACCTTCTGTCATGCCGAAAAAGAAAAGTCAACTGGCTTCTTTGTGTAGTATATCTAACAAAACAATGGTAAGGTTCTTGACCTATATGTTGAGGGTGTATGAATGGATAGATACTTAATCGTGTATGGTGAGCCAGCCAGCAAGGCGAATAGCCGCCGCTTAATCACGGTGGGTGGCAAGCCAAGGTTTATCAAATCTTCCAAGGCATTGGGCTATGCTGAGGACTTCAAGCGTCAGGTGCCGCGCGTCGAACCCCTGCTTGAGGGGGAGCTTCGGGTTGATATGTGGATCTATTACGCCAGCCAGAGGCCTGATCTGGACGAGAGCCTGATCCTCGATCTGCTTCAGGAAAAGATATATCTCAATGACCGTCAGGTCAGGGAGCGGCACGTCCACCACTTCATCGACAAGGCTAATCCCCGAGTGGAGATCTTGGTTCAGCCACGCGACAGCGCGTTTGCTGAGGAAGCTGCCAAGTTTTTCAGGGAGAAGTTTAAGTCAGAGGTCACGCTTTCCTCTGAAGGTTAGGGATTACGAGACGGGGGAGACGCCTACTCTAACTGCTGAGTATGTTAGATCATATCCCCTATGTTGGTGTCAACCCTTATCTGCGAAAAGGAAGGCGAGAAAGTTCGTCAACCAACAGGTACGCTTCATGCGTCCAGATTTGTTTGAACGCATTGTCATAGGCATATCGCTCACCCACAGAAGCATCGAAGTTCTCAGGGCTTGCCGGGGTAGAATGTCCGATGAACTTAAAACCATTGCACATGGTGATGATGCAGATGGTTGTGGTCCCATGACTCAGGTATTCCACCTTGGCAATCCGCTCTTCAATTGATTCCTTGGTGATCTTGGGTGCCGTCTTGGTGGCAACGATGCGTTGCGCTTTTTCAATGCTGATCATTACTCATGCCCCTTCAGAAGTTCTTCCAGCTTGGGTGGTTGCCAGCCTTCAGGCTTGAGGATCTTGCCGTCAGAGCGGCGGCGCACCATGCCTGTCTCAGGATCAATCTTCTCCATGTTGGAGCGGATCACCTCAGCCCAGCCAGATGCCATAGGGAAGCCAGCCGACAGGCCAGCACCGATGCACACCACCATCAGATCCAGCAGCGCATCAAACATCTCTGCCTTGTTGTCTTGTGCCACGGCATCGAAGAGTTCCGTTGCCTCCTCACGGATCAGCTTGAGGTAAAGCTCAAACTGTTGAGCGTTCCAGTAGCCTGTGCTTTGATCACAAGCCCGCATAAACTTTAACTGATCTACAAAGACATTCATGTCTATCTCCTATATATAATAATACTATATATCTAAAACATATAGCTTGCAATACTACTTACATAACTTATTATCCATTACTCTACCTATAGATATATTCTTCTGCGCTCTGATGTCTTGGTTCCTCCACGTCCAGCAGGCACCATCGTCATCCTGAAAGCACACCCACAATAGGTCCGATTCGGGACCGTAATCTATGAGCATGTGAGCTATGGCTTTCCCCTTCGGGGTGCCAACAGGAATTGGCGGGTTGAGTTGAATGATCATGTTTGTTTCTCCTCGGCACAACATATAGTTATAAAGAATGAAGATCATAACTACAACTTGTTTTGATTTAATTTGAGATAGGTTTCTTCTTTTCTCTTGAACAACTCATGCCTTTCAGGCATCATGTCCTGATGGGGATTGATACAGCTTATGTTGTGGCGAAAGCCACATCTGCTCAGGCCAGGACGTTATGTCCTGCGTGTGGTCCAATGCGGAAGAACAAGCATGACCGCACATTATCCATAACAAAATCCGATGATGGCAGTGTCATGTGGCAGTGCTGGCATTGCGGAGAAACGGGTAAGACCGTTGGGGAAAACAAGCACATGTCTTTGGTGGCACCTATCAGAAAGATCGAAGGCGAAAGCCTGAATGATGATGCGTTCTCGTACCTTGAAGCGCGGGGTATCTCCCGCGCCACGGCAGAGAAGGTTGGTCTGATCTACGCAAACAAGTGGTTCAGGAAATCTCAGAGCGAGAAGCCTTCCATTGGATTTGTTTACAGCCACAATGACAATCCATATGCCTGCAAGTGGCGGTGCATTGAGGCGAAGGAGTTCACCCAAGAGGGTGCCGCAGCCACGTTGTATCTTGCCGACAAGCTTACTGATCACACCAGGGTGGTGATCACCGAGGGTGAGCTTGATGCGGTCAGCTTCTGGGAGGCTGGCATTGAGGCTGTATCAATCCCGTCAGGGGCCATTACATCCTCAAGCAATGACACTGCCCGGCTTCAGTGGATACAGGCACACGATCAATTGCTGGCCAATGCCACGTCCATTTACCTCGCGGTGGATATGGATGGTCCCGGTCAGACCACGGCACAAGAACTTGCCCGGCGGTTGGGAAAACTGAAATGCTTTCAGGTTGTTTTCCCCGGCACCAACAAGGATGCCAACGATACACTGGTTAACCTTGGTAAGGATGCATTGGCCAAGGTGATATCAGATGCCAGCCCCTGGCCGATTGAAGGCGTCAGCCAACCGAATGATTTCTATGACAAGGTGATGAGCCTGTACCGGAATGGTTTGCCTGCTGGTAAATCAACAGGCTGGCCCTCGGTTGATAACCATTTCACCTTGAACCAAGGCAACCTTGTCATCCTCACTGGTATCCCTGGTCACGGGAAGTCCACGTTCCTTGATGCCATGCTGGTTAATGCAATGAAGCAGCATGATTACTGTGTGGCCTATGCGTCCTTTGAGAACCCGCCTGAGATCCACATCTCGAAGCTTCTGGCACTGAAGAGCGACAAGCCCTTTGGCACAGGCCCCACGCCCCGTATGGACCAGAAGGAAATGGAAGCTGGTTTGGCTTGGATAAACCAGCGCGTCACCTTCCTCACCCATGATGGCGTCATGCCCACGGTTGATAGCCTGATCGAGCGGTTTGAGACCGCAGTGCGGCGGATGGGGGTGAAGGTCTGTGTGGTGGATCCGTTTAACTTCCTCAAGCTCAACGGCAAGGATGGCTCTGTTGATACGGAAGCAATCAATGAGATGCTTTCCAAGTTCAAGATGTTCGCGCAGCGGTGCGAAGTTACCTTCTTCCTTGTGGCACACCCGGCAAAGCCAATGGCTGCTGGCAAGGATTGGGTGCCGACAGGCTACAGCATCTCGGGTTCAGCCCACTTCTATAACCGCGCTGACTTCGGCCTGACCATGCACCGTGAGGGAGCATCGTCTTGGCTGCATGTTTGGAAGTGCAGGTTCGCGCACCAGGGTTCAAGCGGGAAGGTTGAGCTTATCTATCAGAAGCCAACGGGTAACTTCGTGGAGCCAATGAACCACCAAGCAGAGGATGGTTCCTGGCTGGATACTATCTAGCAGATCAGGCTTTCGATCCGCTCAATGTCCAAGGCTATCAGCCTTGGGCTTCTCTTGTCGGAGCCGAGGATTGCGTGAGGGCAGCAGCCACATTCATCGCTTTCAAAGTGGGTAAACCCATCACCAAGATAGCGATGAATATAAATCACATCATCTTCATCAGCTTCTTGTAGTGCCTGTCTGATTGCTTCTTCTCCATCAGCCAGCAACTCTTCTTTGTTCATTACAAATCTCCACGAAGAGTTGTTCTGTAATATTCTTTAAAGCTTTTGTGTAGTTTTTCGTGGGCTTTATCAACGCTTGCGCTGGTGAAAGAGCTTCTCATTATACTGTCTGTATATATTGCTGCTGTTGCTCTTTTCTTTTCATCCTGAATCTTCCTATACACTTCCAGTAAATTTGTTTGTGAAGTATCTTCTCGCGGCATCAGTATTGATTCAAGGTGAGCCAATCTATCTTCAAGAAATGCAATACGATCTAAAAGGTATTCGATATCTTCCATTGTCATCCCCTATAAAAGATATGATTATCTATCCTAACAGTTCTTCTCACTCCATGTAACCCATTTGATTGCACGGTTTGAAAATATAAAGCACCACCAGTTATGTCTGGAATGTTTGTCATAACTATCATGGCGTTGTTTCTTGCTTCACCCCATTCAGTGGTGTTCACCGGGTGGGTGCGGCGGTGACATGCCCAGGAGAATTGGCATCTGTTGTTTCTCCTCTGGTACACCACGCCGCATATGTCTGATGGGAACCTCCGATCTCTGGTTCTGTTCAGCACAACCTGCCCAACAGCGATCTGCCCGGCACGGGATTGACCCCGTGCCTCGTAGTAGATTGCTTGTGTCAGACAGGTGAGGTGCCTGTCCTGCGCTGACAATGCGGCAAGCTCTTCATGCGCCAACGCTGGCACCGAGATCAAAGCAGCAGCTAGTGCGATGAACCTCATTCCTTTTCTCCCGGCGTGTGAGAGGCAATGACGGCATCAGCCATCTCTTTAGATGGCAGACACACTGCTCCGTCATAACCAAAGCAGTTAAACCCACCAGCACCCCTGATCCCCCAAGGGAAACCCATCGTTTCGTTAAGCAGCCATGGCCGATAGGGCGGCGCATCGTGCAGCATGGGGCCATTGTCTTTTATGATTTGCCTTATGGCTGAGATGTCAATCATTCTTTCTCTCCCCCATCTATCACCCGATACTGAGCTGGCCTGCGATACACAGTCCCAAGAAGAGTATTTTGCTCCCAATCCTTGTCTCTATATTCAACCCACTCAAGCCAAACCACAGTCTTGCATATGGTTTCTACTGGAAACCAAGCGAACAACCCTATGCCACTCGGTCTTGTCTATTGTCTTCCACCTCATTCCTTTTCTCCCTGTGATGCGTAAGCGGCGCGTATTTTATTGTGCCTTTGATTCCTTTTTGCGCGCAGCACACTCTCGTAATACCCGTTGAAGGTATCGAGCAACTCAATCGCCCGATGAGCCACACTTGTTGCATCTACTTCATCAAGTGGCGGGATTTTAGACAAAAGAACCTTATATATTTGGAACGCCTGTTCTTGGTCCCTCTTCTGAAACTCATTCCAATAGCTTCGCTCATTCATCACTTTTCTCCCAGCAAAGCGCGCGTCTCAGGATCAAGCTTATCCCAATCCCCGCGCCAGATATGTTTCGCCATGTCTTTCAGCGCCGCCCGCAGCTTTCCGATTTCATCTTGCGCGTCTTCTAGCGCCATCTTTTTTTCACAGTAGGCTTGCCATAGCACAAGATCTTGTCTGACTTCGCTCATTCATTTTCCTCCATCTTCTTGCGTTGCTCTTTCCAGACATCGCATATCAACTTCGCCCACTCATCATCAAGTCCATCAATGAATGTCACGCCTTCGCAATACATTACTGTGTTGACGTAATTGAAGATGGCTGTCTCTAGCTGAATGGTATAGTCGTTCAGTTCCTGACTCATATTCATCCACCGCTCATACTCTTTCTGAAAGAAGATTCTATTGCGGTCAGCAATCTTCATCTCCTCTTCAGCGGTGGCGAAGTATTTACGGAGCCTTTCGATTTCTTTTGCTGCCTCTAGTTCAATCTCAGAATGCACACCATACTCATCGTGTGTGTGTGCTACGGAACGAAGCCGCTCCACGATGTCGGTCATTGCTTTTTCCTTTCGTAGTAATCCGGGGGATCTTTGTTCTCGCCCTCCCATGCGCGGGCTTCCATAGCTTTCTGCCCCCATGCCAGTGCTTCTTCTTGTGTTTCCTCATAGCCAATCGTCATGACCGTGTTGTCAAGCAAGACGGCTGCGATCCATAGGCCGCTCCAATCTGAGGCGCGGCCAGTGACCACTCGAAGTTCGCTCATTCCTTTTCTCCTGGTTCTTTTTTTAAAAACCCAGCATCAAGCGCAAAGAATACAAATATTATCTGCACCGCCGTTAGTGTTGCGGCAACCAAAAACGCAGTTGTAGGTGGCCACTCCCACAGATACATTCCCATTCTGCTCAACACATATATCCAGCAGACCCCCATGAGCGGAAACATAAACGCTGCCGCTACTTTCATGGAAACCTTCATTCCTTTTCTCCCAGCGCCTCTTTCGCGATGCGCCAATAGTCAGCCACATATGACATGGGGTGCGCGTCTTGCGTGCGCCTTTTAATCTCCCGCAGCGCCGCCCGCAGCTTTTCGATTTCCTGCGCCGCAGTTTCCATGTCGCCTTCGCTTGGTTCTGCGTCTAAACGCAGCCGCTCAACGATGTCGCTCACTCCTTTTCTCCCAGCGCCGCGCGGGCGATTCGGCAAAGTTGATCCATGTATGTCATGGGGTGAGCGTCTTTTGTGTGTGCCTTAATCGCAAGCAACGCCCCTCTTAGCTTTCTAATTTCTGCCGTTTCAGCCCGTTCATTCCAAGCCTCAACCGCTTCTTTCTCTGTCTTGAACAGATCATGTCCAAGCGAAAAGATGTGGCCATGGCAGTCACCGCCAGCGCAGGACACGGAATAGGCGACAGGAGGATCATGCCAAGTGCAATCCGATTTCGTTATTGATAGGCGTTTGCCACCGCAGAATGGGCAAGGTTTCTTCTTCATTCCTTTTCTCCCAGCGCGCGGATAGCTTCAGCGGCTTGGCTGCGATGTAGTAATTCGGAGACTGCTATCTCAGCTTCCTCCAGCGCATCGCGCCGTGCTGTTTTAAGTGCTGCCCGTAGTTTTTTGATTTCGGCATTCGCTTTATCTAAAGCTTCGCGCAGCTTTTTGGCATCATCGAATTTGACATACAGGACGCCATTTATTTGAGCGCCAATGTGGTCTTCGCTCATCCCTTTTCTCCCAGCGCACGGGCGATTGCTTTCTTGAACATATCCAGAATGTCCAAGCATTCATCTTTGAGGTAGCTGTTATCACAGGTTTCTTCCCAAAAGGGTGCAGCTTCCTCAATCGTTAAGAGCATCTGCCCTGACTTAATGTAGAACCCTTCCTTGCACTGCCACAAAAACAATTCATAACCATCACTACGCATGGCACGGCGGAGTAATTTGATGATTGTTTTCCCTACCTCCATTCTCGCTCCCTCAAAGGAGGTTTCGCTAAGATCCGCTCCGTCAAACTTGGCGCGGGTGATGTTTGCGTCATAGAAACCTACACCACAAAGATTGGCGCGGGTAAGGTCAGCCCCGTATAGGTTAGCACCGTTAAGGCTGGCGCCATTGAGGTCGGCGTTTCTCATCCTGGCGCGGTGAAGATTGGTGGCGTTGAGGTTGGCACCGCATAGTCTGGCGCCTGTCAGATCAGCGAAGTCTAGCTTGGCTCCATAGAGGTTGGCGCGTTTTCCACCCTTCTCTCCCAGCCATAACTCATGATCCGCCAGCACGGAGTCGAGTTCTTCTTGTGTCATTCCTTTTCTCCCAGCGCCGCGCGCAACTTCTGTAAATCGTCTACTAAATCGTGCTTGTCTTGAAAGTAGGGGGTCGCGTATGCAGCCCAAAACTCGACAGCATCAATCGCAAGACGCAGCGCCGCCCGCAGCTTTTCGTTCTCCGCTTGGATCATCTGCCCAATCGCAGCCGCCGCCTCTGCGTTGAGCGTCAGTCCGGTGGCGGCGTAGATTTTATCTGCGATCTCAGCATTCACGCTGCTGGTGTTGTGTCCTTCGATCTTCATTTCAGTTCCCCTTGTTGTTGTCTAATGGTTCTCATTACATCAGACTTAAGATTCAATCTAGCTCTATTGTCTGACGTGCTGTTTGATATAGTGGCAAAGAACCGCTTATCATTTATCCAGTAAACAAGCCTTGAATGTCTGCTGGATATCTCGATCTGGTATTCTATGCCGTGATCTTCGAGGGCCTGGGTGGCGAGGGAGATATACTCCCTCACCTGTTTGGTGATCCTCATCCCTCGATCCTTGTGCATTCCCCGAAAGGAACCTTGCCGCTGTAATAGGATGAGCTTTGACCCCACACTGCCCAAAGCACGGGGTAGGATGGCTCCTCACCCCAGCGGTGGCACACGAGGTCAGTGAAGTACACGGCGGCACGGGGGTTGAGGTTAAGCTGCGCTGCCTTCTGCCACACGGGATCGAAGGCAGTGCCACCACCACCCTTGATGGTCCACTCGATCTCATCAGTCTTGTGGAAGGTCTTGTGCCAGCGCACCGCATTGTCGCAGCACATGATAGTGACTGACTCGAACTCGGTGTCTTCAAGGATGCGCTTCATCTCGCCCACAAAAACACCGAGCAACAGGTCATCAATTGAACCCGAGGTATCCAAGGCGATCAGCAGTTCACCCTGGTCCTCACGCTTCCGGCTTGGCAAGTAATCCCCACCGGATAGGAAGCGGCGGTTAGGGCGGGACCATGTGCTATCGGTGGGAGTGGTCAGGCTTTGGGAGATGAAGCGGCGCAGCACCTCACGCCAATCCTCACGAGGGTTGCGGGCTTCCTTGACCACACGATCATACCCACCGTCTTCCTCACCAGCCCGTGCCGCAATCTGCGCGGCCTGAATAACCCGCACCTGAACCTTGGTCTTCTCTTCCTCGATATCGGCAGGGGTCATGCTCTCGCCGTCTTCCTTGGTGCCATCCAACACCTTGCCCACCTTGGGCTTGGGCTTTTCAGGCACCCCCTGGGAGGGCTTAGGAGCGGCACCAGAGGGCTTCTTCTGTGGCTCAGGATCATCGCCACCATAGTCCCCGGCACCGCCCTCAGCGGGGCTTGGAGAGGGTTGCTGCATCGCCTGCTGCATGGCTTGTTCCATAGCCTTGCGCTGCGCTTCTTCCTCCCGCTTGAGGCGGGTATAGATTTCCTCAGCAGACATGCCGTCATACTGAGGATCTTCCAGCCGCTCAGCGGGGAGGATCAGCTTGCTCTTCAGGATCAGGGGGTTGATGGCGTAATCGCAAGCTTGGTTCCACAGATCACTGTCGCGCTCGCCCCGGCGTAGATGGTGAGCATTCGCAATGTGCATCACCTCGTGACATAGAACGCCCTTGACCTCGCCAAGGGTGAGCGTGTCCACGAAAGACGGGTTGTAGTAGATACTCTTCCCGTTTGTAGCCATGGTATCAATGACCTCACCCATGATCTCATCTGTTGGCATGATCTTGGTGCCGTAGATCAGGGTGCCATAGAAACGCTGGTCAATGACCAGCGCCTCGATTGCCTTCGCAACTTTCTCTTGAGCGTTCATCAGACATATCCCTCCATGTCTTGCAGGATCTGACGGGCATCCTTGGCAACAGCCTTGCGGCCATTCGGATCCTCGCGCAGTTCTTGCGGGGTGTTCTTCAACAGTTTGTCTTTGATATCTTGTGTGACCTTTGTCAACACCGGGTCACCAGTTACATTCAGGGCAGGCAGCAGCCCCACCATCTCTTCGATGTTGCCAACCACACTATCCCGGAAGGGGTTGATCTTCTTGACCTTCCCATCCTCGACAACCTCAGCATATTCCTCAAGGCTTTCAGCCATGTGCGACACGGTCTTCACAACCCGGTCAAACAGGGACTGCATCGCCGCCTTGGTTGCGGCACCAGCCTTGGCTTCGATGTCCTGGCGGATAGCGTCAGTCATTTCCTTGGACAGAGACACCCGGAAATCATTGCCGGATGGGATGGGCATGACTGAGGTCTCCCATGCGAAGCGCTCAGCCACCTCACCGGGGGAGGGGTAGTCATTCTCATCGAACATAGACCCCAGACGGTTGCGTGCGATGCCAACCTGATAGGCATAGTCGCTGACAAACTTCTTCACCGCTGAGTCAAACTGGTCTTGGATGTTCCGCATCTCTTCCGCGTATTTGGAATGCATCGCAGCGGGCAGGATGCGCGCACCGTCCTGAGACCAGGGCAGCGTGTGCTTGTAGTGAGTGGTCCGGGCCTCGCCACAGATGCTTTTGATATCTGCGAGGGCCTCCTTGCTGACCAGCTTCTTGAGGTAGTGACCAGCGTCCTGATCTGCTTGGTGCTGGCGGGTGACCTCCTCGCTGACCCGCTTGTCGATCTTGGTGCCAGACCATGCGCGGATGGTCAGGGAAACGAGCATAGCTTTGTTGGTGATATCCATCTTTGTTCTCCTCAGATATGGTTTGCAATCGCCCACTGCGTGTAGGCTTTGGTTTCTTTCAGGACGGGCTTGATCCGCCCGGCATCTGTCATGCAGAGGTTACCCATCTCACGGGGTAACCGGGCAAGGTAGATAGCCAGCGCATCAATGGTAGAAAGATCAACCCGCCGGGACAGCACCGACATCAGGGCATAGGTTGAAGCCGGGCCAACGGGCAGGCGGGTTGTCAGGGGTAGGGTAAAGACATCCCGCCATGGTACGATCTCGGCATACACCTCAAGGAAGCCAAGCAGTTCAGCGGCAGGCCCCCTGCCTACGGTGCCGCCAAGCATCTCGGCCTGGATGACATGGGGCAGGTCTTCATCCAGCACATGTGAGACATATTCCCATGTGCGGAGGGACGGGAAGGCGCGGGCGTCCTTGCTTGGCTGGTTCAGCAGTTCCTGACGGTGATCAAGGAAGGCAATCAGCCGGGCGTCAATGTTATCCATCGCCCAATTGCGCCAGCCATCATAGTCCGGGTCCACGTCGAGGTGTATCACCCGGTTGTTAATTTGCTGAGGTGTTTGCGTCACCCCGGCACGGTCTTGGAGGTTGTTGCTGGCGAGTATCACAACCCACCCCGGCGGGAGGGTGTAGTCACCCACCGCACGGTCATAGATTAGCTGACCCCCCACATTCTGCATGGCGAGCATGGCTTGTGCATACTCATCAAGGAACAGGATGCCCCGGCCATCCTTGGGGAGCCAGCCGGGCGGGCAGAAGACGGTCTCCCCGTTCTCCACCTTGGGCATGCCCGTCAGGTCCACAGGTTCCTTGATTGACAGGCGAAGGTCCAGCAGCGGGATGCCGTGGCGCTGCGCTGCCGCCTTCACAAGGGCGGATTTGCCCGAGCCGGGCGAGCCATGGAGGAACAGCACGAGGTGCCGCCCCTTGGTGTTGGCATTGATCACCGCATCAATGGCGGTGGCAACGTGTTCTAGTCTCATTTGTTTTCCCCTATTTGTTTGTGGTGAGTAGTCTATATTTGTTTGTCAGGTTAGATGTCAAGCATCTTTATTCAAACAGCAGCAGGATCATGAGAGCCATGACCGCTGCCGCTATGAAGAGGATGCCCAGGACGTGGCCTGTCGCGGCCAGGATCAGGCGGCGGCAGTTCATTTGGACCACACTCCATTGGTGCCGTGGCAGTATTTGTAGCCCTGCTCGGTCAGCCATGTGTGTGCTGAGCGGAGGGAGGAGAACACCGAGACCGGATCGAAGGTCCGGGCGTCATCCACTTCCACAAACATGTCAGTCGGGAAGGGGCGGTTATCGGTCAGCCGGATCTTCACCCGGACGGATTGGGTTTCTTTCATGGTTCGTATCCTGTTAGTTCTTTGAATAATGCCTTGGCGTTTTGGATTGCGGATTGTTCGCCGTCATCCTCGGCCTTGCCGCTAAACTCCCAGATCAGTTCCTGTATGGTGTCCAGCAGGCGGTCCATCATCTCTTCCATTGTCATGCTTCATGCTCCCTCAATGCTTGCTCGGCCTCGGCCAGCATCTTGCGGGCAGCGGCCATGGTTCCATTGGTGTAGGCATAGTCATCATACTCGGCCTGATAGATAGCCTCTTTGGCGGCGGCGATTTGCGTCAGCAATTGCTGGCGGATGGTTTCCTTGAAGCGGGCAAGCGCTTCATCAAGGTTCTTTGAAGGTGTCATCTCAGGTTTTCCTTTTAACCCCATGTTAAACCATAGTTTTCAGCGCATGTCGGACCATATCCAACAGCCACGCTGCGCTTGTCATCAAGCGGGCGGTTACAGAAGCAGCAGCACCCGGTAATCTTGCCATGTTCACCCGCCACGGCGGCGGGATCAGCGGCGAAGCGGCGGAGAACCCCGGCTATTTTCGGGGCATGTTCTCCTGCCTCACGGCCCGGCACCCAGGTGCCTTGCTCAGTCACCCGGCCATACCATGCGCGGTTATCGAATGATCCAAGCCCCGTCACGTTCAGGCTTCCCGGATATTTGCTACGGCTTCCCGCCACAGTCACACGAAGCGGGATGTTATCGGCGGATAGAACAATGGCAGGATGCTTAAGCTTGCTTGCTGCCTTCTGAAATAGCCCCAGGATTGGCGCTAAATTGTTGCTGATCTGTTCGGGTTCGGCAGATTTGCCATTGGCCTTGTCGATCAATCGCTTGGCCCAATAGGTTTGCTTGTCAGTCAGGCCGCGCCAGCGAGAGGCGGCGGCGAGTAGGGAGCGGGCGAAGTCCTGATCTTTTTCGGGAAGGTTCGGCACCGCTGCTTTCAGTTGGTCAATCATTTTTTCCATCCCTTTTGTTTGGTTTTGATCTCAAAGCCTAGCCTTTCGATTAGGCATAGGTTGCGGTGCGTTAAGGTCTTGGTGCCGAGCATCTCAGCGAATAGCTTGGCTTTTTCATTCGCGGGATAGGCTTTGGTCTCGCCATATATATCCCGCAATTCGATTTCAATTGCCTGCATTTTCGGTTCCTCTTTCGCGCTATCAGCCCCGCCGGAAGGCGGCGAGCATGGCGTTATTCACATATTCGCAGGTGTATTTGCTTGCGTTCGCGTCAAGGAAAGCCATGGCTTCCCGTTCCGTTGCGAAGGTTCGGCGCTCTATAATCTTTCGGCCTTGCTTCAGAATGATTGTGTGCATTGATGTTCCCCACAAGAAAACCGCCACGGGATGCGGCGGCTTTCCGGTGGGGAGGGCTTTCGCCCTCCCGTGTTATGCGGCGCGGCGCACCTTGGTGTTAGGGTTGCGCTTCAGGGGTGGCATGATACCAGCCCGGCGCTTCGCGGCGGTGCCGGAGATGCTATGATCCGGGATCATGATTGACGCCTTGCCATGCCCGGCGGTGCCAGAGCAAAGCTTGCACCCGTCACATTGCACCCGCTTTCCGGCTTCAAAACTGGCAGGGCATAGGCCTTCGCCTTCAAGCTTGGCCCATCCCACGGCGGGAGCCACCCGGAATGTGCGCCAGCCCATGGCCCATGCTTCGCGGGCTTCCGCTTCACTGTCGACGGAAGCCATGGTGTAAGCTTGCAGATATTGAAAGCGCGGATCCCGCCATTGATGGGTGTAACCCGTGCGGCCAATGGCGCGGGATAGAATGAGGTGCCAGATACGGGCTGGCACGGCAGCGCCATCACCATATGCGCCAATCCGCACCATCAAACCCTCAAACAAGCCCGGCAATTCGGCTTCTGGGATCACGGGATAGATGCCTTTGGCGACTGATTTATAAACGATTGTCGGACCCTGCCCGAGGTTAACGTAGCAGGAGCGGGAGCCTTCAACCCGCAACCCGTCTTTATAGGTGCCGCGATGGCCGCACCCGCCGCATATGGCCGCATCGCTGCCCGTTTGGCTGGCAAGCGCGGGGGCCATGTCGTCGCGAATGATATATGTCTGCACAAGCCCGGCACCCGTTTTGGAATTGCGCGCACCGTTGAAGCCCGTGGCCACAAGAATGATAGGCTCGCCCGTCAATTCGGATGGCCCGCGCCATAGAATGGCGCCACTTTCGATTTCCATATGTTTTCCCCTGATTGTTCGGCAATATCGCCGCCGCATAATCCCGCGCGGGGATCATGGGGTGGCGGGGCTTTGCAGCCCCTGCCGTTTCACCACACGCCAAGGCCTTCAAGCGCGGCCCTGTCTTTGTCCATTGCGGCGCGCACATTGCGCGGCATGGCATCGAATAAATCCCTTACTTCCTTGTAAACCGTGATTTGTTCATCGCTCATAAGCATTGCGGCCGTGATGCTTGCCTTGAAGGGATTGCAGGCAAGCATGGCGCCTTGCCATGCGGCATATGCCAGCGTCCCGCTTGGCGGGGCGGAGGCTAGAAGCTTGCCCTTGCGAGCGCCGCGCTTGGCCATCGCATCCCGCAGGGCTTGCGTGGCGGTATCGGAAAGCTTGATTGAAATGATCATGGTAAACCTTCACAAGGGAAGCGCCGCACCATTGCAGCGCATCCCCGGTGAAGCCCCCTTCAATTGCAGCCCTTGCGGCGCTGCGCCGTTGGAAAGCGCAGCACCATGGGGGGTTGCGGCAATGCCGCGCCGCTCTCGCCAATACTGAGGGAGCCACGCGCTAAGCGCTGAACAGGCTCGCTCTCGGGCGATGCGGAAGAATAAGGGGATACCGTTTCCCGCCGGATGCTATCCCGCCGGGAAGTATTCCATGCCCGTTCCCTTCATAGGCACCCCTTGCGGGGCTTGTTGCTGGCATGGCGCGCTGCGGGGCGTTTCCACCGCTACTAGGGTGGCCGGGCTTGTGGGTCAGCCAGAAAACCGAGCGATATAACCGTCTAGCATCACGCCACCCTACAAGGGGTGGCAAGCTAGAGCCGCCGCTAGGCCTGAGCGTGTTTTTCTTATGTGTTCCGCTCTTGTCCCATTATAAAACCATACTTCACCAGCAATGTCAAATCAGATTGATTCGCAGCAATATCAATAGGTTATGGCTTAATGATTTACAAAAGCCCATATGCTTAACGCAATTTATGCAGTTTTTTTATTTGGCTTGTTTGTCAATAACTTAATCGCCATGGTGCGGATATCAGCAACCAAGGCGAGTATCCGATAACGGTTTAACGGATACCTGCCGCACGCAACCAGCCTCTGGCTGGCAGGAAGGCGCTATGAGCGAGGAAGTAGGGAAGGGGAAAGTAAAGAGGGGAAAGGCAAAGCCAAAGCTTGCGCTAGTACCAGAAGCACAAGGCAATGTGGTGCCGATAGCAAAGGGGCAGGGCAAAGGGGCAGAAGGGCTAACAGAAAAGCAGCGCGCATTTTGTCGCAATGTCGCAGAAGGCATGACATTGGCCGATAGTTACCGCGCCGCCTATGATTGCCAAAACATGGCGCCAGCCACCATTACGAATGAAGCCTATAAGCTTATGCTGCGCCAAGATATTACCGCGATTGTGAATAAGTATTCGCAGGAGAAAATGGCGAAAACATCGCATGATGCCGCACGCATAAGGCTTTCTGTCATTGAACGCTTACAAATAGAAGCAAATGACACAAACAACCCTGCGAGTGTTCGTGTTCGTGCATTGGAATTACTAGGAAAGATCACGGACGTGGCTTTGTTCACCGAAAGATTGCAGACAGAATCAGCAATAACACGAAGCGCTGACCAAATAACTGAGGAATTGAAGGAGCGTATTGCGAAACTAGCAGGCTAAACCATTGATTTTGTTGGGTTTTGGGGTGGCTGGCTATTGAATCTGGCCATCCCAGACCCCACCGGGTAGGGGGACACCCAACTGAGTCATGGGTCCACCCAGGTACCCTACATACTATTCCACTCAAACGATCATATATTCCACTCAAACGATTACATTTTTTCTTCATACCCACCCCCCTATCAATTTCCCCCCACAAACACACCCATTCACACCCAGAAACCCACCCCCTTATGTTTATTAGGTACCATATTGCCACGGTATATATCAAAAATTTCAACCAATAGTTGGTATTTCCCCCGTGATTTTTGCCATTCACCCATTTTCTCCACAACTATTGGTATGTAGACCAACCATATTCTGTTCTTATACTGTTTCTCATCTGTACTCAGTGCCGGAGAAGGGGATTCTACACAAATGTCTGAACAATTACCCATCATTCCAGATGATTGGTTAGCTATAGCATATACTGAATACGGTAAATGGTATGAAATACCTGGAGTAGGTATATCTATTAGGGATGCTAGGCACTTATATCACAATGACATGGTCACAATGATACAGAAAAGGAAGTATACATTAGGTAGTAATAATAAGTTAGTACCTACATCAGTGATAGAGTTATGGATTAGAAAGAGGAGGGAGTAGTATATGTCTAGTTATAATAGTTATACTATAGGGGAGGCTGAGGCTCACCTGAATGGGATGCTTGAGGCTGCGGATATGTGCGATCAGCACCTCCGGCACGATGTGGCTAATGTGATCAGGATGGCTGTGACTGTGCGTAGGGCTTCTGGAATAGGGCCAGAAGCCTCTAGGAAGCCCGCTGAGGTGCCTCACTGGAGTGAGGAGTACATCCGTAGCAATGAGTTGCTTAAAGACGGCCGTATGGCTTTTAGAGTGAAATCTGTACTGAGGTCTTTTCGGACCAAGCATGACTTCCTCACTGCAAGCGAGGCGCAGATCCTTTCGGCACCCGGCTGTGGTCCCACTGGGTTTGTCATTTTGAAGAGGTTGAGAGATGAGCTACTCTGATGATGAGGTTCGTGCCGCCTTTGGGCGGGTGTTGGTTGGGATTAGGAAGCGTAAAAACATTACCAGGGAAGTTGCAGCACGGAGACACGGGTTTGTTGTAAGTAGTTTGTTGAACTGGGAAAGAGGTGCCGTAGGTGTTTCTATAGATAATTTGTTTAGGATAGGCAGGGCTTACAACATTAAGCCCAGCAGGATGATGTACTTGATTGAGTTTCAACTTAGTAGGAGAAATCAAGTTGACCAAGAAACAAATGAAGATGCTTGAGTTTATTAGAGAGTATTGGAATGAACATGGCTATTGCCCTTCTTATGATGAGATTGGTAGTGCCATGGGTATATCTTCTAGGAGTAATGTACATAGAGTTATATACTGTCTTATTGATCGTGGGTATTTAAAGAATATGCCACGCAGAGCGAGAAGTTTGGTGTTAGTGGATAATCCTCTTGCCAAGGCATAAGGTAATTGATTAGGTTCGTGTTGCGGTGACATCCGCTGTTTTCCTCCCAGTTGACTCCCCCCTCCCCTCATCGGGAGGGGGCTTTTTCAGAGAAGTTATGTGGATTTAACGGGCGTCCTTTCTAAGATTGATCAGCTTCCCCTTGAGGAGCAATCAGTTCTGTTGAAGCTCCTGAAGGAGCTTGAAGAGGCTCGTGATAAGGAACTGGCTCAAACCAAGTTTCTTTCCTTCACCAAGAAGATGTGGCCTGGGTTTATTCAGGGCAGGCACCATGAAATCATGGCTGATGCCTTTGAGAGAGTTGTTAATGGTCAGTGCAAGCGGCTGATCATCAACATGCCTCCCCGGCACACCAAGTCTGAGTTTGCTTCGTATTTATTGCCTGCGTGGTTTATGGGTAAGAACCCAGGATCTAAAATCATCCAAGCAACCCACACAGCAGAACTGGCTGTGGATTTTGGCCGTAAGGTTAGAAACCTAATTGACAGTGAAGATTACAAACTAATCTTCGAGGACATCAAGCTTCAGTCCGACAGCAAGGCCGCTGGACGCTGGCACACCTCCAAGGGTGGCGTGTACTTCGCGGTGGGTGTTGGCGGTGCCATCGCTGGTAAGGGTGCGGATCTGTTCATCATTGATGACCCCCACACTGAACAGCAGGCCATTCAGGCCATGGATGACCCTGCCATCTATGACAAGGTCTTCGATTGGTACACCTCCGGTCCTCGCCAGCGTTTGCAGCCTGATGCCCGCATTGTGATCGTGATGACCCGCTGGGGTAAGCGGGATCTGACCGGGCGGTTGGTTCAATCCTCCATGGATCGTGATGGGGTATCTGAGTGGGAAGTGATTGAGCTTCCGGCCATTATGCCCTCCGGCAATCCCCTCTGGCCTGGGTACTGGAGCAAAGAGGCTCTTGAGGCACTCAAGAACGAACTGCCTCCCTCCAAATGGAATGCTCAGTACCAACAACAGCCCACCAATGAGCAGGGTGCCATCCTCAAACGGGAGTGGTGGAGGCGTTGGGAAGCCAGCCGACCACCCAATTACGAGTATGTGATTGTCTCTGCCGACACTGCATTCACAAAGAATAACCGTTCTGACTACACCGCAATCACAGTATGGGGTGTATTTGACAATGAAGATGACAACGGTAATGCAAGAAGCAATATCATTCTTCTTGATGCGTTTAAAGAGCGTATGGAATTTCCGGCGCTAAAAGCAAAGGCCAGAGAGATTTATCTTGAATGGCAACCCGATACCTTCTTAATTGAAGGCAAAGCTTCAGGCTTGCCTTTGATACACGAGTTGAGGCAAATGGACATACCTGTCTCCGAGTTCACCCCTACCAGGGCGTCCGGGGACAAGATCATGAGGGCCAACAGTGTCACTGACATGTTCTCTTCTGGGATGGTCTGGTGTCCTGAAACCCGGTGGGCGGATGAGGTGATTGAGGAGTGTGCTTCTTTCCCGAATGGGACGCATGATGACTATGTTGACAGCGTTGTCATGGCACTCATGAGGTATCGGCAGGGAGGGTTTATTCGCCTCCCGGCGGATTATGAAGAAGAAGATGTTCCGATGCGCCGAGTTGAATATTACTAATGGCATACTCAAAAGCTTTAACTTCTCCTGATGGTAGAACAATCTTTGTTGGCGTTGACCATGACGCCGAATTTAAAATGCATCCATCCTTATTCAAAAAGATTCTTGATTCCGGCAAGTCAGTTGGTTTCTGGTATGAAGGCGATGGCAGCGATAAAAGTAAGATTGGAAAACTTCCATGGAAAGGTTCATGGGATAATCTTGTTAAATCAAATAGCAGTGATTTTTATTATGCCTTGTTTAGTAATAGTTTGGCCGGAACATCTAGAATGATTGATGAGTTGACTAACCCCAACAAAACAATCTTTGATGCTATTGTTGACGCCGGAGATTCTGTTGCTCATGAAGCTTTGAGGGGCAATACTTCTCCCAGGAAGCTTGAGGCTTTTTTGATTGACGTTGGGGGTAGCCTCCTGCAAGAAGCTAAAAGCAGAATGGCAACTCCGGTTGCGTTAAAGGCTTTTTTTAAGAAAGGAACGGGGCTAATGTGGCCGGATAATTGGAGGTCTGCCCCAACCAAAGCTAGTCGTGTTGCAATTCGCGCAAACAAAACTCGCTTAAACACTATCTTGCAGAGGCCTGGAGTTTTTTTCCTTGGAAAAGATCACTTGAAAACTTTGCAAAGTATAAGAAAAGACTTGGTTTTTATGCAGCATAATACCGCCAAGGGGTTGAATCATGGCAATTGATAAGGCCTTTAATCCTCTAGGAAACCCCGGTGAGCCGGGCATTGAGGTGGAGATCGTGAACCCTGATGCGGTTTCGATTGAGACCGAGGATGGAGGCGCGATTGTTTTTCTCGGACCAGAGTTGTCTGAACAACTCATGCCTGACTTCGGCACCAACCTTGCTGACCATATGGATGAGCGGGATCTTGGCGCTCTCGGCAATGAACTCATTGGTGATTTTGAATCTGACAGCCGCTCCCGGCAGGATTGGGAAGACACTTACAAAAAGGGGTTAGATCTTCTTGGCCTGAAGATCGAAGATCGCTCTTCACCATGGCCGGGTGCCTGTGGTGTGTTTCACCCGATCCTGGCTGAAGCTGCGGTGCGGTTTCAGTCTCAGGCTATAATGGAGACCTTCCCGGCTGGCGGTCCAGTTAAGACCAAGATTGTCGGGCGTTTAACGCCGGAGCGGGAGCGTCAGGCACAGCGGGTCAAAGAAGACCTGAACTACATGATGACCGAGAGGATGACCGAGTACCGGAATGAGCATGAGCGTATGCTGTTTGCTCTTCCCCTCGCAGGCGCGGCATTCAAGAAGGTTTACTTCGATCCGACCCTTGGTCGTCCCACCTCGGTGTATGTGCCAGCGGAAGATTTTGTCGCGCCTTATGGCGCTACCGATCTCCAGACCGCCACCCGCTACACCCACATCATGCGGAAGCATCCCAACGAAATCCGCAAGCTACAGGTGATGGGTTTCTACCGTGATATTGATCTTTCTACCCCGGTCCCTGACCGGAATGAAATCCAGCGAGCAAAGGATAAACTCTCTGGAGAAGAACTCACGGATATGGATGACCGCCATATCCTCCTCGAAATGCACGTTGACCTTGATCTTCCTGGCTATGAAGATGTTGGCAAGGACGGCGAAGAGACCGGGATTGCATTGCCGTATGTGGTCACCGTTGAGAAATCCACGGGTAAGGTTCTCTCAATCTACCGTAACTGGAAGCAAGACGACCCGTTCAAGATCAAGCGTCAGCACTTCGTTCAGTATGGGTATATCCCTGGGTTTGGGTTCTACCCGTTTGGTTTGATTCACCTGATTGGTGGTATCGCCAAATCCGCGACCTCGATCCTCCGTCAGCTTGTTGATGCTGGCACCCTCTCCAATCTCCCGGCGGGTCTCAAGGCCCGTGGTCTTCGCATTAAGGGCGACAGCACTCCGCTGATGCCGGGCGAGTTCCGGGACGTGGATGTGCCGTCCGGGGCGATTAAGGACAGCATCACCTTCCTCCCATACAAGGAACCCTCTCAGGTTCTTGCCACCCTCCTAGGTGGCTTGGTTGAGGAAGGTCGGCGGTTTGCTTCTATTGCCGATCTTCAGATTGGTGACGCCAATCAGAACGCTCCTGTCGGCACCACCCTGGCGCTTATGGAACGCGCCATGAAGGTGATGTCGGCAGTTCAGGCCCGGCTCCATGCCTCAATGAAGCAGGAGCTTGATCTGCTGGTGGATATCATCCGCACCCATATGGAAGGCCCATACGAGTACGAGACCGATATGGATGCCACCCGCACCGAGGATTATGACGGGAGGATTGATGTAATTCCCGTCACTGATCCCAATGCGGCGTCTTTATCTCAGCGCGTGGTGCAGTATCAGGCGGCACTGCAACTCGCACAGCAGGCACCCCAGATGTATGACCTGCCTGAGTTGCATAGGCAGATGCTTCTGGTTCTGGGCATTCAGGATCCGGGCAAGATCATCCCAGATCAGAATGACAAGAAGCCCATGGATCCCGTTTCGGAAAACATGGCCATTCTCTCTGGCAAGCCCATCAAGGCGTTCCTGTATCAGGATCACGAGGCACATATCCAAGTTCATATGTCTGCCATGCAGGATCCCAAGATCATGCAATTGGTTGGTCAGTCCCCCATGGCAAGCCAGATCCAGGCCGCTGCCATGGCGCACATCAATGAACACATTGGCTTCCAGTATCGCAAAGAGATTGAGAAGCAGCTTGGCGTTGAGCTTCCCCCGCCAGATGAAGAACTGCCAGCAGACATCGAGGTTCAACTCTCCAAGCTCATGTCTGATGCTGCGGCTCGCCTCCTCCAGAAGGATCAGGCGGAGGCTCAGCAACAACAGATCCAGCAGAAGATGCAAGATCCTGTTGTTCAGGCTCAGATGCAAGATCTTCAGATCAAGCAGCAGGAAGTTCAGCGTAAAGCCATGAAGGATCAAGAAGACCTTCGGCTTAAGGAACAGCAGCAAGAAATTGAACTTGAGCGTATTAAATCTCAAGAACGTATTGCTGGTGTGAATGCTGGAATTAAGGCTGCATCACAGAAGCAAACCAATGACCAGCGTGGTGATTATGACGCCGCGAAAATAAAGCTTGACGCATTCAAGGCTGGCGTTGATCTTATGAGGAACCGTTAATGGCTATCGTCACTGACAATGTTCTGGATTATCTGCGGTCAAAGATCAGGACAATCATGAATGACTGTGCCGATCATATCGCTACTGGGTCTGCCACTGATTGGGCAGATTACAGGTATCTTGTTGGTATCATTGAAGGTTTGGCGAAAGCCGAAAGGGAATTGCTCGATCTGAATGAGAAACTGAAAGAGCAAGAGTAATCGCCCATTGTGGGTGCTGGGTATCGCACGACCCTGACAGTGCGCCAAAGGATGAATATGCTAAACGTAGATATTAAAATGCCTGAAGGAGAAGTCCGAGGAGCTAAGCAGCTTCCGGAACCCAAGGGTTTTAAAATGTTGATTGCGCTTCCAGTTCTGGAAGAACAGACTGATGGCGGCATTTACCTGCCGGATCAGGTGCGTACCAATGAGTCCCTTGCCACTGTGGTAGGGTTTGTCATGAAGTTGGGTGACCTCGCCTATCAGGATGAAAAGAAGTTCCCCAACGGACCTTGGTGCAAAGAAGGCGATTGGGTCGTCTTCCGTGCATACAGCGGCACCCGGATCAGGATCCATGGCCGCGAGTTCCGTTTGATCAATGACGACACCGTGGAAGCGGTTGTTGAAGATCCCAGGGGGATTTCACGCGCATGAGCGAGACCCAGAACGAAGATAAAGAGTTCGAGGTTGAAGTGGTGGACGACACCCCGGAACAAGACCGGGGCAAGTATGTCGCACCAGAAAAGACCGAGAGCGATGAAGATATCTCTGTCAACGATGATGAGATCTCCCATTACAAGGAAGATGTTCAGCGTCGAATTAAGGAGATGTCCTTCAAGACCCACGCTGAGCGGCGGGCTAAAGAAGCTGCGGCCAAGGAGCGGGATGAAGCTCTAAGGTTTGCGGAAAAGCTTGCCGAAGAAAACAAGCGTTTCCGTCAGTTGGCTGGCAACACCGAGAAGTTCGCCGTTGATCAGGCCAAGACACGGGCTGAATCCGAAATCAACGCTACCAAGCGGATGATGAAAGAAGCCTGGGAAGCTGGTGAGACCGACAAGTTCATTGAACAACAAGAACGCCTACAGCGTTTGGTCAATGAGCATGAGCGGTATTCCACTTATGTGCAGCCATCTTATGAAGAACCCAAGTATGAAGCACCCAAGCGTCAGCCTCAGCCTGACAGCAAGGCTGTTTCTTGGGCATCTCAGAACCAGTGGTTTGAAGCCAATGGTGAGCTTGAGAAAGAAATGACGGGCTATGCTTACGCAGTCAGTGACATGCTGATCCGCGATAAGCGTATTGACCCGACAAGTGATCAGTACTTCGATGAGATCAACAAGCGTGTTCAAAAGCGCTTCCCGGAGTACTTCAAATCTCCTGAGCCGGAAATTGACGTGACGGCCAAGGCCTCGACTGTTGTGGCACCCGCAAGCAGGACCACAAAGACAGTCAGCAAAGTACGTCTAACCCCAACCCAGGTATCCCTGGCGCGCCGTTTCGGCTTAACACCAGAGCAATATGTGGCTCAGTACATGAAGGATTACGGTTCAAATGGTTGACCGCACCCCCCGCGACCTTGAGACCCGAGACCACGAGTATCGGCCCACCTCATGGAAGCCCCCTTCGATCCTTCCTGATCCTAAGCCTGAGCCTGGATATGTCTATCGCTGGGTCCGTACATCTATGATGAACAATGCGGACAACACCAATGTCAGCAAACAGCTACGCGAAGGCTATGTGCCTGTTCGTGCTGAGGATCATCCTGAGCTTATGCTGTACAGCAACCAAGACGGACGCTTCAAAGGCAATGTCGAGGTTGGTGGTCTCCTTCTCTGCAAAATCCCGGAACACATGGCCAAGCAACGCGAGGCCTATTACGGGAATATGGCGCAGCAGCAGATGGAGAGCGTGGACAACAACCTTATGCGCGAGAACGATCCGAGGATGCCGCTGCTGAAACCAGAGCGTTCCTCTCGGACCACGTTTGGCCGTGGGCCAAGGGAATAATCTCTTGGCCTTTATCCTCAACCATATCCTAGAAAGGTAACGGAAAATGGCTGCTACGCTTGCTCCGTACGGGCTTCGCCCGATTAACCTGCTGGGTGGTCAAGGGTATGCTGGCTCGACTCGCCTTTACGCGATTCCTGCAAGCTACTCCGTGAGCATCCAGTACGGTGATCCGGTGATCATCACCAACACGGGTTCTTCCCGTGGTTATCTGGCGCGTTTTAACGCGACCACCACTGCCACGACTGTCACCTCTACGGGTGGCGGCTTTGGTTTTGTTGGCGTGTTTGTGGGCTGCACGTTCACTGACTCGACCTACGGGAAGGTGTTCCGTCAGAACTACACCTCTGGCAACACTGCCTCTGACATCCAAGGCTATGTCGTGGATGACCCGGATGCGCTGTTCCAGATCCAGGCTGACGATACCCTCGCGCAAACGGCTCTGGGCTGCAACGCGTCTCTGATCCAGACGGTTGCTGGTAACTCTGGCGCCAACATCAATTCCGGTGTTGCGCTCGACGCCTCCAGCATCGCTACCACCAACACCCTGCCGGTTCGCATTGTTGATTTCGTCAACAGCACGACTAGCAGCATTGGTGATGCGTACACCGATGTCATCGTGCGTATCAACACGCACTTCCACCGCACTGGCAATACCGGCTCCGCCGGTACCGCCGCGTCGTAAAGGAGGCTGTGACCTATGGCTATTAGTCGCGCACAGCTACTCAAGGAACTGCTTCCGGGTCTGAACGCTCTGTTCGGTCTGGAATACAAGCGGTACGCTGAGGAGCATAAGGAAATCTACGAGACCGAAACCTCGGAGCGTTCCTTTGAAGAAGAAGTGAAGCTGTCTGGCTTCGCTGCTGCCCCCGTCAAGAACGAAGGCGCCGCGATTGCGTATGACAACGGCCAGGAAGCCTGGACCGCGCGTTATACGCATGAAACGATTGCGTATGGGTTCTCCATCACTGAAGAAGCGATGGAAGATAACCTGTATGACAGCCTGTCTGCCCGTTACACCAAGGCGCTTGCTCGCTCCATGGCGTACACGAAGCAGGTCAAGGCGGCGTATCCGCTGAACAACGGCTTCACCAGCTACAACTCTGGTGACGGCGTGACCCTGTTCAGCACGGCGCATCCGTTGGTGTCCGGTGGCTACAACAGCAACCGTCCTGCCACTGCTTCTGACCTGAATGAAACCTCCCTTGAGGCGGCTGTCATTCAGATTGCGGCGTGGACGGATGAACGTGGTCTGCTCATCGCGGCTCGCCCGCGCAAGCTGATCATCCCGCCCGCGAATATGTTCGTTGCCACCCGCTTGCTGGAAACGGAACTCCGTACTGGCACGGCTGATAACGACATCAACGCGCTGAAGTCCAACGGGTCCATCCCGGAAGGCTACACGGTCAACCACTTCTTGACCGACCCGAATGCGTGGTTCCTGACCACGGATGTTCCCAACGGCATGAAGCACTTCGTGCGTTCCCCGCTGGCGACCTCCATGGACGGTGACTTCGATACGGGCAACGCCCGCTATAAGGCTCGTGAGCGTTATAGCTTCGGTGTGTCCGATCCGCTCGGGATCTATGGCTCGCCGGGTTCAACCTGACGGCTGGGGCAGGGGGAGAAATCCCCCTGTTTTTTATTGCATCAGGCGCGAGAAAATAGTATGGCTCTTACCTCATGAATTGAGGTGGTAAATGCCATACAAGATTGACGTTTGTGGAATTTATAAAATCGTCAACGCAAAAAATAACCATTGCTATGTTGGTCAATCAATTAGAGCAAAAAAGAGAATAAAAGAACACTTTAGGCTTCTAAGGTTAAATAAGCACACCAACCAACATCTTCAGAACTCATATAATAAGTATGGTGCTGATAGTTTTTATGGAGAAGTGGAAATTGAATGCGAAAACCCTGAAGATTTGGATGAGCTTGAGAATGCGTTTTTAAATGGTTTAGCTTGTTTTGAACAACCTTGTGTTTATAATATCGCTAACTTTGCAAAAGTACCCATGAGGGGCAAAAAGCATACTGAAGAAATTAGGTTAAGAATAAGCGAGGGAAGAAGGGCTTCAACTTTTGATTTTAAAAGTCCTGAATACAAATCCACTTTATCAAAAGCCCAGTTGGCGCGCTATCACTCGGACCCAAAGTTTCTTGCAAGATTGAGCTTTGTTGTAAATAATCCTCATATGTCTTACGCTGAGCGTGCTAGGCACTTGAATGTCCAAACAAGCTCAGTGCGAAGGATGGCAATTAAATACTCCAATCTGAAAGGATTGATTTGATGTTTAGCACGTTCTCCGGTCCTATTCGTTCCGGCACCATCCGCGAAGGCGCGGCCCGTAACACCGGGCTTGTAGTTCTCGCTCAGTCCTACAACAGCGGTGACTTGACCGGGGATGCAGTCGGCAACATTGACACGCTGGCTTTCCGTATCCCGCAAGGGTCTCAAATCATTGACATTGTTGTGGATCAGACGGTTGCAGCTACCGCTGGCACCACCACGGTTTCTGTTGGCAGCACCTCTGGTGGCGCCGAGCTTATGGCGGCGGTTGCCACTACGGCTGGTGGTCGCTTCCGTGGTACCGCCACTGCTTCTACGCAGGCTGCTTGGCAAACCTCCACATCCGCTGACACCACGGTTTATGTGCGCGTTGCGGTTGGCACTGCCACCCTCACGGCTGGCCAGTTCTATGTGACGGTCTCCTACATTCAGCGGGCATCCAACGGCGCTCAGAATCCCACCAGCGCCTAATAGCTAAGGAGGGTTCTGCGTCATGCAGACAGATATTCTTGCAAGCGCCGTCAGGACAAGTGACGGCGTGATGAACGACCAAGCTGGGAATGCGATTGGGCGTTGCCGTGTGAAGGCGATTTATATCGCTCCTGCTGCTGGTGCTGGTAGTGTTGTCCTGAAGGATGGCTCCTCTGGTGGGTCAACCAAAGTCACGATCAACACAATCGCCAGTGCCACAAGCACGAACTATGTCCTTCTCCCAGGTGAGGGGCTTTTGTTCCAATCGGGTGTTTATGCCGACATCACCGATGTAGCATCTGTGATGGTTTTCTATGGCTAAGACCCCTGCATGGCAGAGGAAAGAGGGCAAGAACCCTGCTGGCGGCTTGAATGCCAAAGGCAGGGCTTCTTACAACCGGGCCAATCCAGGAAAGCCTGGGTTGAAGCCACCGCAACCAGAGGGTGGTCCTAGAAAGAAGAGCTTTTGCGCCAGGATGACTGGTATGAAGAAGAATCTTACTTCAGCTAAGACCGCCAATGATCCAAACAGCAGGATTAACAAATCCCTGCGAGCATGGCGATGCTGAAGGTGAAAAGAAATTGGGGCGGCCCAATTAGTAAGCGCCAGGATGACCAAGGGCGTTATAGATGCAGTGCGTGCAAAGAGTGGAAAAACCCAGAATCATTTAATAAAAATAAACAACAGTCTAGTGGGTTGAACTATTCTTGCAAGCAATGCTCAAAGGCTGAAGCGCGTAAATACAATTTGCCTACAAAATACGGCATCACCACTGCTCGCTTTGCTGAAATGCTATTGGCCCAAGGTGGTAAGTGCGCTTGTTGTGAAAAACAATTTAACATGGAAGGTAAGTCTTCAGATCGACCATGCGTTGACCACAATCATTTATCCGGCGAGATTAGAGAACTCCTTTGCGGGCGTTGTAATCTTGCCGCTGGTAATGTTATGGACAGCTCAAGCATGGCTGAAAAACTTGCCTCCTACTTGAAGAAGTGGAAGTGCTGACATGACTGACACTCATGAAGCGGCAAAGAATGTGGTGGACGCCCTTTCAATAGGGACTGTGGTGGCTACATTGGCTGGCATTCTACCTAGCATTGCTGCAATCTTCACGATTGTTTGGACCGTTATCCGTATCTACGAGACCGATACGGTTCAGAAGCTTCTGGGAAAGAAGACATTTCCCAAGATTAGCCCAGACTGATTTGGCTGGGCAAAGCTCATGGAACTGCCCAAAATCACCCCGGTAATCCAGTTTGCCACCGCAGCCTTTGCGTTGGCAGTTGGCGGCTATAGCGCGGGTGAGAAGTTTGGGTGGTTCAAAAATGAGATCTTGGTTTGGTCTCCTGAGCATTTCAGGATTGAGTCAGCTAAGATTGGTCATCCTGTTACCGTAACAGTGGCTCGGATCAAGAAACGGGATGACTGTTCGGTTGAAAACTTTGAGGTGACAGTGCGTGATGGCGCTGGTGTTATTCATCAGGCGACACCAAGCATGACGCGCTTCACAGGGCCTGCTGGCCCTGACATTGATACCTTCACTTATCTACTAACCATTTCAGACAAAGAAGCCACCGCTCCCGGAAAGGCAACTTTGTTGGCGACCATCAAGTATAAATGTCCAGAAGGTGAACGCACGGTAACGTATCCTCGGCACCAAAATCTGACATTCATGTTGGAGAGATAGTGTGGAAGCAATTCTAAATCTTGTCCGTACTGTTGCTCCATCCATTGCGAGTGCTGTTGGTGGTCCTCTTGCGGGTATGGCTACTCGTGCCATTTCGGAAGCTTTGCTTGGCAAGCCGGATGGTACCGAGCAGGAGCTTGAGAATGCTGTTGCTTCTGCCACCCCAGAGCAGTTGTTGGCTCTGAAGAAGGCTGAACAAGAGTTTGCCGTGAAGATGCGCGAGTTGGACATTGATCTTGAGCGTATCTCAAATGAGGACCGCGACAGCGCACGGAACCGAGAAGTGTCTCTGAGGGATTGGACGCCTAGAGTTTTGGCTGGTCTGATTACCGTTGGGTACTTTGGAGTTCTGTTCTGGATGCTTCGTTTTGGCTTGCCAAATACCGGAAGTTCAGAGGCGCTTCTGGTTATGCTTGGCGCTTTGGGAACGGCTTGGGGTGGGGTTGTGGCTTATTACTTTGGTTCTTCTGCTGGCTCTAAAGAAAAGACCGAAGCTATGAACCGGATGGTGCGGAAATGAAAAGCAACTTTGAGCAATGCCTTGAGTTTGTCCTGCACCACGAGGGGTTGTGGTCCGACGATCCGCGAGATCCGGGCGGCGCCACTATGAAAGGCGTGACCCTTGCGGTGTATAAAGAATACCTTGGCCGGGATGCCAGCAAGGATGAACTGCGGAACATTCCAGACAAGCATCTTATGGACCTCTATAAGACTCGGTATTGGGATAAGGCTAGGTGTGATGACCTGGGTGCCGGGCTTGATCTGGTGGTGTTTGACCTTGCCGTGAATGGTGGCGTGGGTCGCGCGGCCAAGATCCTTCAGCGTTGCGTTGGGGCAGTAGAAGACGGAGCTATTGGCCCGAAGACCATGGCTTTGGTTACGCAAGTACCAGTGAAGCAGATGATAATTCGCTTCTCTGAACAGCGCCGTTTGTTCTATAAAGGACTGAAAGCCTTTGAGACATTTGGGCGTGGCTGGCTTCGTCGCACTGATGAATGTGAATCCAAAGCCTTTGAAATGACAGGAGATTGATCATGAACGACATGAAGATGAAGAAGCCCAAGATGCCAAAAATGGCACCTGATATGGGTGGCGCGGCTATGCCCAAGTTTGGCTCTCGCGCCATGCGTCCGGGCGGCATGAAGAAGGGCGGTATGGCTCATGCTGACGCTGCTATGGATAAGAAGCTTATCCGCAAAGAAATTGCTCGTGCCGAGAAGATGGAAGAGAAGTCCGAAGGCATGAAGAAGGGCGGTAAGGTTAAGATGGCTCGCGGTGGCGGCGTTGAGACCAAGGGCAAGACCAAAGGGAAGTTTATCTAATGGCCGATGACATCATGCCGGAGGAGGCAGCAAGGCGCCGCCGGGCTGGTGAATTGCGCCGCCTTGGGATGCGATACCCTGTTACGCCGACCCCTATTGACGAAGCCATTGAGCGTCAGCGGGCTGCTTCTCGTGAGTTCATGAGGCAGCAGCTTGCTGCTGAGCGGGCATTGGTCCGTAGCGGGGAGCGGCTTCCAGTTCCTGCCTCTGGTGGTGGTGGCGCTATGCTTCCTCCCACTGGCCGTGATCTTATGGTTCCAGGCTCTGATCGTCCCCTTTCTGCTGGGGAGCCATCTGAAGGTCGTGCTGTATCCAATCGCTCGCGCATGACCATCAACCCAACAATGCCTTCTGCTCGTTCAGTGTTGCCTAGGGCTTTAGGCCCTGCTGCTGTTGCGGCTGATATTGTTAATCCAAACCCGGTTGCAGATGCCACTCTTCGCGGAAATCCAAGCGCTGGCATTCCGGCATATGGCGGTACAAGGTTCAATGATGAGGCTCCTGCCTCCCCTCGTTCAAATCGCGGATCAGGTACTGGTGAGGGTGGCGCGCCTCAAGGTCGTGGTCGTGCGGCACCCTATAACCCACCTCCCAGCGAATTTACAGAAGCCAACTCTCGTCGTCGGCAAAGTTATCTTCCAGCCGAAACGGCTGACATGGCTCCTCAGCCATATGAAGAAACCACAAGCGAGATGCGCGACCTTCTGAGCCAGAGGGCTGCTGAACGGGATCGTGCGCGGAACCGTCCAAACACCAGGGGTCGTCCTCGCGAAGCAACTGCTGATGAGCTTAACCAGCGTGAGCTTGATCGAATTGCTTCTATACGCGGTGTTTTAGAAGGTGGTGATATTCAACCCGCTAAAGAGCAGTCATCTCTTGACCGCGCTCTTGGACGTATTGGGTTGCGCCGCACCAATGAAACTGGAGAAGGTCGCCCAAGCACGGGTAATTTCCGTGAGGATGTTCGTGCGCTTGGTCGCTCCCTTGGTCTCAAGAAGGGTGGCAAGGTAAAGAAGATGGCAAGTGGTGGGGTGGTGAAGTCCTCCGCTTCTCGCCGTGGTGATGGCATTGCCGCTCGCGGCAAAACGAAAGGTCGCATGGTATGAAGTATCAAGAAGGCGGCGGGGTCGAGTATGGAGAATATCGACGCCGTCAAGGATTGAGGTCTTCTGCCGCAAATGAAGCGCGTAGAGCCGAAGGTAACGATATTGAAAATCGTTTTCGGAATAGAAACAAAAGCCGATTGAATGAGCCGCTTGATGCGCTTCCTCAAGACCCATTCAAGCTTTCACCAGGACGTTATACCAACCCGAATGGCGAAGAAGAGATTGTGAACATTAAAAAGGGCGGTGCTGTTAAGGCGCCTTCTGCTTCTCGCCGTGGTGATGGCTGCGCTTCTCGCGGCAAAACGAAAGGTCGTTTCGTATGAAAAAGAAATACGCCGATGGCGGTCGCACTCGTTCTGCCCCAAGCTATGAAGAAGACATGACACCCCCTCCAGGGATGCGTAACTTTCGCCCCCGCACCCTGCCGGGTGGTGAGGAGCCTGCTGTGCGCCGCCGTGCGCCAGTTGAGATCCCATCCTATGAAGAGGACATTACGCCTCCTCGCGGTATGATGCGGCCATCCCGTGAGCCTATGCCCCTTCCGCCCATTCCCCCGCCTATGCCTCCCCGGCGTATGGCTAAGGGTGGGGCCGTGAAGATGGCTGGCGGCGGCTGCACCCGTGGTGACGGGATTGCTTCTCGTGGCAAGACCAAGGGCCGGATGATCTAATGCTGTTCCTTGGCGCATTGATTGGGGCAATAGGCTTCAGGCTTCGCGGTTCTGCGATCTTTGAGGAGATCACAGGTCGTGGAGCCACCACCGCAAGGATTGTCTGCTGGGCAATCCCTATGGGGCTGTTGTCTTTAATTCATGTGCCTCCCATGGACGCGGTTTGGATTGGACTTGGCTTCTTCCTTGGTGCCTGCCCTGGCTGGTATCATTGCACTGATCTTGGCAGGGATGATGGCAAGGTCGTGCGTGACTACGTTGTCATGACAATTAGGGGGTTGGTTTGGACCATCCTGCCAGCGATTGTCATGTCTTACTTCAACCCCACGGCGGCTGGCGCGATGGTGTTGGCTGGGGCTTTATGCCCCCTTGCTTATACAATCGGCTGGGCAATTCCGTCTAATATCAAGGGATTGCATCAAGGCCCTGAGTTGGGCGAATTTATCTTTGGCGGCATAATCGGAGCTTCGATTGTCCTATGAAGAAACAAGAGAAGATCCGTAAAGTCATGCGGGAATTTAAGGAAGGCGACCTTAAATCCTCTAGCGGGCAGAAGGTGAAGAACCCAAAGCAAGCTATTGCGATTGCGCTTTCTGAATCCTCCCGCATGAGAGAGGGTGGGCGGGTAAAGCCTCAGAACCCAAAGCTGTGGGCTGCGGCAAAGAGTGCCGCCAAGGCCAAGTTCGATGTGTACCCCTCTGCCTATGCGAATGCCTGGGCATCAAAGGAGTACAAGAAGAAGGGTGGCACTTGGCGTGGACCTGATAACAGGGTCACAAAGAAATGAAGGGCGGTCTCGGCAAGTGGTTTGGTGAGAAGTGGGTTGATGTAAAGACCGGGAAGCCCTGTGGGCGTAGCGGTTCTGAGAAGTCAAAGCGGGGGTATCCCGCTTGTCGTCCTGCTGCCGCTGCTGCCAAGATGTCATCAAGCCAGAAGGCGACCATGGCTCAAAAGAAAACTGGACCAGCCCGTAAGAGTTGGCCCATAACTCCAAGCGGGAAGAAGAAGTAATGACAACCTCTGGCACCGCAGTCTGGAATCTTGACATCGCTGACCTCATTGAGGAGGCGTATGAACGCGCGGGCCTTGAAGCCCGGACGGGTTATGATTTCCGCACGGCTCGTCGGTCCCTGAATATGATCTCTGCTGAGTGGTCCAATAGGGGTTTGAACCTATGGACCGTTCAGGAGAACACCCTGGTCCTGACACCTGGGGTTAAGACATATTCATTGCCTGCTGATACCATTGATATTATTGAGACCATGATCCGGGTGAATACCAGCGGATCTGCTCTTGATTACACGGTGTCTCGTATTGGCGTGGGGGATTATGCCACCCTGCCAAACAAGAACACCCCAGGTCGCCCGCTTCAGATCTATGTGAATCGTCAGGTTGATCCTGAGTACACCCTCTGGCCTGTGCCGGATCTGCCTTACACTATCCTATACTGGACGATGAGGCGCATTCAGGATGCCACATCTGCCACCGATGTCATGGATATGCCTGTCCGGTTTGTTCCGGCACTGTCGGCTGCGTTGGCGTATCAGATTGCCCTGAAGCGGCCAGAAGCCACAGGAAGGTTGCAGATCCTCAAGGCTGATTATGAGGAGCAGTGGAAGCTTGCCTCAGATGAAGACCGTGGGCGTGAACCAGCTAGGTTTGTGCCGTGGAGTTCCTATCCGTGATTGATGTTAATGGCCCTCATTTTGACATCTGGGCAGCAGGCTTCTTCGATGGGGAAGGTTGCGTTCTTGTGGCTAAATGCAAGAATACGGGGGTACGGGGTGGATGGAACTATTACCTTCAAGTTTCTATTGCCCAGCAAGATAGAAGGCCGCTTGAGTTAATCAATAGTAAATTTGGAGGCGCTATTCGCTTAAATCGGTCTAAAGCAACCTATGAAAAAAAGAAAGATCACGTTTATACTTGGTCTCTTGTTTTGTCTGGAATTAACGCTCTTTGTTTTTTGAGGGCAATTCAGCCGCATTGTGTTGTAAAGTTTGAGCAAGTCACGGAAGCTTTGCGCTGGCCCGTAAATGACGGGAAACAATATAGAGGTTCGTGGAATGCGATGCCTGAAGAAGAGCGTGCGCTTCGAGCGGAAATCAGAGATAATCTGATAAACCTTCGTGGGGCAGTGAAGGTGTACGCAAATGGCAGTTAAGTTTGCTCGCGGAAACAAAGCCTTTGCTTTTTGTGATCGCTGCTATCAGCGCGCAGACCTGAAAGATCTTACTTGGCAGGTTGTGAACCAGAAGCCAACGGGACTGAAGGTTTGCGATGAATGCAATGACGTTGACCATCCTCAGTATCAGTTGGGCAAGTTCCCAATCAATGATCCTGTAGCTCTTCAAGACCCACGGCCCGACATCAATCCGGGCAGGAGCCTTCCTGGCTGGAATCCTGTGGGCAATTCAGCCACCACCTCAAACGGCAATGTTGGCATTGTCAGCATTTACATCTCATAAGGACGAAGCAAATGGCTGGAGTGACAAGCGAAAACATGAAGAAGTACGGGCGGAATATCGCTCGTGCCATGAACCAGAGTGGTCGGGCCAAAGGCCCCAGCACTGGCAACCCGTTCAAGTCGGTTTCGGCTGACCAGGGTTCCAACACTGGCGCGGTTGGCAAGGTGGTCAAGAATGCCAAGGCCCCGGATCAAGCCATTGTGGATGAGGGCGTTGCCCCCTACAAGCCCACGAAAATTCGCGGGACAGGCGCGGCTACAAAGGGTACTATGGCTCGCGGCCCAATGGGCTGAGGGATAGGCAGCAATGAACTACACAACTCTTGTAACCCTATTACAGGATTACACGCAGAACTCTTCGTCTGAGTTCATTGCCGCTATTCCTGAGATTGTGAAGCTGGCTGAGGATCGAATCTATCAATCGGTTCAGATCCCGGCTCTCAAGCGTAATGCCACATCAAACTTTGTTTCGGGCAATAAGTATCTGGCGGCTCCCACGGATTTCCTTGCGGCCTATTCAATGGCCGCTAAGAGCGCAACAGGGGTTTATTCATACCTTCTTGAGAAAGAGGTTGGGTACATCAATGAGGCGTTCCCAGACCCGTCTGCAACGGGGGTGCCGAGGTATTATGCCCTATTCAATGATGCGACCTTTGTGGTGTCTCCCACGCCAGATGATTTTTATGAAGTAGAACTTCACTACTTCTATGAGCCTCCAAGCATTGTTGACGCTGGCAATTCTTGGCTTGGGGATAACACTGAGAGTGTCTTGTTCTATGGGTGTTTGTCTGAGGCGTACACCTACATGAAAGGTGACGCTGATCTGACTGCCCTGTATCGTGCGCGGTATGATGAAGCTCTTGGGCGGCTGAAGGTTCTGGGTGAAGGTCAGGATAAGCGGGATAACTTCCGCCTTGATCTGCCTCGGATCATGCCGACATAGGATGAACGATGATTGTTCAGGCGTTTTGCACAAGCTTCAAGAAGCAGCTTCTGGAAGGGGTGCATGATTTTCGGGTCGTTGGCGGCGATGTCTTTAAGATTGCGCTGTACACTGAGGCTGCGAACATCAATGTAACGACCTCTCAGTACACCACCACTGGCGAGATCAGTGGTACTGGCTACACCGCTGGTGGCTTGACGCTGACCAACATTGCTCCGTCTGAATACAATCTGGCTGGGGTGTGTTCGTTTGAGACCGCCACATGGGCTGGCGCTTCGTTTTCGGCGCGTGGTGCTTTGATCTACAACACCACCCCCGCCCACACATACACAAACCCTGTGTGCTTGGTTCTTGATTTCGGGACCACCCGGTTTGCTGTGAGCAATAGCTTTAGCGTTCAGTTCCCGCAGATCACTGATCTCAGCGCGATTATAAGGATCAACTGATATGGCCTTTGTGATTGCAGACCGGGTTCGTGAAAGCAGCGTAAGCACAGGCACGGGAAACTTCACGCTTGATGGGGCAGTAACTGGTTATCAGACCTTTGCGTCTGTTATGGCAACAAGCGATACCACATACTACACCATTGCCGACCAGGGTGGCGCTAACTGGGAAGTGGGTATTGGTACATTTACCAGCCCATCTACATTGGCGCGCACAACCATCCTATCATCCAGCAATGGCGGTAGTGTTGTTACATTCACTTCTGGCACCAAGGATGTGTTCATCAGCCTTCCTGCGTCAAAAACAGTTCAATCATTTAGCGCGGGCAGCACTGGTTTAACGCCGTCAACTGCATCTTTTGGGGCCGTTGCTTTGGCCGGGACATTAGTGCCTGCCAATGGCGGCACTGGAACCTCCACGGCGTTTACGGCTGGCTCTGTTGTGTTTGCTGGCGCGTCTGGGGTGTATAGCCAAGACAATAGTAATCTGTTTTGGGACGATACAAACAACCGTCTAGGGGTTGGTACAACTAGCCCCGGTTCTTCTATTGAAACAACAGGCGCTGTCGCCGCAGCGTCCGTAAAACTAAAATCCACAGGTGGCGGCAGCGTCACACTGACTACGCCCAGCACGGCGACGGATTACACGGCTACGTTTCCGGCGAATACTGGGAATGTGGTGACTACTGGTAGTTCTGCTGTTGTGACACAGGCGATGCTTGGCACAAATGTAGCGGGCAATGGACCTGCGTTTAGTGCCTATCTATCGGCAGACCAGACGATTACTTCATCCACCTTTACTAAGGTGCAGTTAAATGCTGAACTTTTTGATACAAATAGCAATTTTGACACGGCAACAAATTATCGTTTTACGCCAACAGTAGCTGGCTATTATCAAATTAACTTTATTATGTCTGGGTTTGACAGCACCTCTCCAACACGATGCCTTTCTGTTCTTTACAAAAACGGGGGTGCTTATACATATGGAAGTGACTATTCAGCAACGGCTGGTATAGGCACTTCTGTAGGTTCAGCAGTTGTTTATATGAATGGTTCTACAGATTATCTAGAACTTTACGCATTTATTACTGCAACAACTGCCGTTATTTCGACGGTTGGATCGTCTTCAGTTTATACAAATATGTCTGGCGCGCTTGTGAGGGCTGCATAATGACCCTGTATCAACGTATCATGGTAATATACCCCGATCTGTTACCGCAGGACTTCCTGATCGTCATCCGCCTTCAAAACGACAGCGATGGCCGGGGCGATTATATCGCAGCCTGGAACCATCCGACATTTGCACAGCCAACGCAGGAACAGCTTGATGCTGTTGGAGGTATCTAATGCCCATCACCATCTCAGGCTCCACGGGTATCGCGGGTGTTGATGGCTCTGCCTCCACCAACGGCGTGACCAGCTTCGTTCCGTTGGACCCAGCCAACACGGATTACCAGAACTTGTTTCGGCTTCAGGAGGAGGGCAAAATTGTGATTGCTCCAGCCTCTAATGAAGTGTGATTTTTACGTCTATGAGCATTGGCGGCCCGACCGGGGGGAATGCTTCTATGTTGGCAAAGGCAGGGGCAACAGAGCCAATCTCATGAAGCGGCGGAACAAGCATCACAAAGCTATTCAGGAAAAACTAGTCAGGCTTGGTATGTGTGTTGAGGTCAGGCTTGTCGCGCACAGTTTATCAGAAGCCGAAGCCTTTGATTTGGAAAAAAAGAGAATTGCTCTTTGGCGATTTGAGAATTGCGACCTTGCCAATATGACTGATGGCGGAGAAGGAACCTCTGGTCACAGGGCTGAAAGAACCCTTGAGTGGCGAGCGAAGTTATCCACCGCAAAAAAAGGCAAATGTAATTATAAGCTAGTGATGGCTTCTGCGGCGGCAAAGCGTGGCAAGCCACACACCCCGGAGCATAGGGCCGCCATCAGTGCTGCCGCCAAAAAAAGGTTTGAAAACCTAGACGTTAGAGAGAAATTCCGTCTATGTTCGGTGGGTAGGATTGTGTCTGAGGAAAGCCGCAAAAAAATGTCAGAGGCAGCAAAAGCAAGGCGACAAAGAGAGAAGACTATGGCCCTGGTTGCTGCCGGGGAACTGACAATCGCGCCAGCGGAGTAGGATAGATGTTTGGCTTCTACCCTTTCAGCGGAGCGTCCTTTAGCGGCCTTGCTAATGCCTATTACGCTGAGAGTGTGTCTGATGCCATTACTCTGTCTGATACTGCCACAGGCACCCTTGCGGGTGTTGCATCGGCCTCTGACGCCCTTGTCCTGAGCGACACAGCCGCCGTCACGCTTGCGGCCCTTCTGTCTTCTTCTGATACCCTAACCCTGTCTGATACTGGGGTTGGGGTGACGGGGATTTCGGTCTCGGCTTCTGACGCCCTGGCGCTCCTTGATGCGGCCAATATCTCCTACAACTTCCTTGGGGCAGCATCTGACACCCTCACCTTCACGGATGTTGCCGCTGGCGGAACAGCCTATTTCGACAACACATCTGACACATTAACCTTTACAGAAATCGCAGCAGGAACATTCGCGGCATCTGCCAGTGCATCTGACTCAATAACATTTATTGACACCGCAACTGGTGTTTTTGCTGCCACCCTTTCTGCTTCTGACGCCCTTACTTTCACGGATCTTGCTGCAAATATCGCTAGCATGGTTGCCTCTGCTTCGGATACAATCGTGCTTGTGGATGTTGGGGCAGGATATGGAGGATGGGATCCAATACCGAATCCGAACCCTGGCTGGACGCCTATCATGCCGGGAGTGTTCGATCCTTGGACGCCCGTCCCCGCCGTTACTGCAACATGGACACCTATAGGGAATAGCTAACATGAACCCCAAAGACACTATCGAGATCACTGACGGGGCTGCTGCGGGTCTAGTGGCCCGTCACGCTGTCTCGGATGTCATTGGTATTGGCGGCACCTTCAAGGTGGTGTGCCGGGCTGCTGATGGCTCTATTCGATGGGAAGATGACTTCAACAACCTTGTCGTCACGGTTGGTAAGAATGACCTGTTGGATAAGTATTTCCTTGGGTCTGGATACACCGCCGCATTCTTTGTTGGTTTGAAGACCGCTGGCTCGATTAGCGCGGCTGACACAATGTCATCGAAGTCATGGACCGAGATCACGGCGTATTCAAACGGAACTCGCCCAGCATACACTGCCGCTTCGGCTTCTGCTGGCGCCACCAGCAACAATGCCTCTCCTGCGGTGTTTAACATCAACGGCACGGCTACGGTGGGCGGGTGCTTTATCACCACCAACAACACTGTTGGCGGCACCACGGGCATCCTGTTCTCAGCCGCTGACTTTGCTGTGGCTCGCTCTGTTTTGAGCGGCGACACGCTGACCGTCACTTACTCCATCTCTTGCTGAGGGTAGGCTAGATGCCCAGTACATATTCAACCGCCCTGCGGCTTGAGCTTATCGGCAACGGTGAGCAGGCGGCGAACTGGGGCAATACGACCAACACCAATCTTGGTAGCCTTATTGAGCAAGCCATTACTGGTGTTGCAAACATCACTATGTCTGGCGCATCTACCACTCTTGTTTCAGGCAATGGCATTTCGGACGAAGCTCGCAATGCGGTCCTAGTTCTAGGTGGTACCCTATCTAGTGCAGCAAACCTTGTGGTTCCAACGAGCAACAAGTTTTATGCGGTGCGTAACGCCACCACGGGTGGCTACACGGTGACAGTGAAGACATCTGCTGGCACTGGTGTTGCGCTGGCTAATGGCTTTACCCAGCTAATGTATTGCGATGGCACCAATGTTGTGTTGGCTTCCATTCCGGTCAATGCCACGAATGGGAATGCTTCTGTTACTGGAACTCTTGCTGTTGCCAGCAACGCCACGGTTGGTGGTGATCTTGCTGTAACTGGCAGCATTACCCAGGGCGGCGGCTTGGTGATGCCGACAGGGGCTATGCTTGAATACGGTGGTTCTGCTGCCCCTACTGGATGGCTTCTGTGCGATGGCACCGCTGTAAGCCGCACAACATACTCTGCGCTGTTCGCTGTTCTTGGTACAGCCTATGGCGCTGGTGACGGTTCAACAACCTTTAATCTTCCTGACAGGCGGGGCAAGTTTGGTATTGGCGTCAATGGAACTTACACTCGCGGATCTTCTGGCGGCTCAACAACCACATCAAGCGCCGGGTCTCACGACCACACTGGTAATGCCGGGGCAACAACTCTTTCTACAAGCCAAATCCCCGCCCATACCCACACAGGCAGCACATCAACAGCCTCTCTGACAGGTGGATTTGGACCTTTCAGACAAACGCTAAACTCTCCAGACGCTTCGGCCAGTGGGGTATTCAGTTTAGGCGCTCAGTTTTCTTCAGGTGATGCGAATGCTGGCAGCAGGAACACGCGCTCAATTAATATGGACGCTTCGCATGGCCACTCATTCACCACAGATTCAACTGGGGGAACAACAAGCCATACCCATACCATAAGCACTGACGGCACTCACACCCACACAGTGACGCCGCCATACTTGGCCTCCAACTTCATCATCAAGACGTAAGATGCCTCTCAAGAAGCTCCAATTCACCCCAGGCGTCCAGCATGACGGATCTCGGTATTCGGCTAGCGGGGCTTGGTCTGATGCGAACAAGGTGCGTTTCCGCGCTGGTTCGCCGGAAAAGATTGGCGGTTGGCAGCAGGCAGTCATCGAGACATTCGAGGGAACGTGCCGCAACTTAATGCCGTTCTCGGATCTGACCGGGAACTATTACCTCGGCATTGGCACGAATCTCAAATACTACATTGAGCGCGGTGGTTCGCTGTATGACATCACGCCGCTCCGCACAACAATTACCCAATCAAACCCGTTCAGTACAACGAGCGGTAGCGCAACGGTTCTGGTCACAATTCCAAACCACGGCGCCTTTAACAGTGATTTCGTGACCTTCTCTGGCGCGAGTGCTGTTGGTGGTCTTACCTTGAATGGTGAGTTTCAGATTGTTGATGTTATCACATCTGCCACTTTCACGATCACTGCGTCTTCAACGGCAAGCTCAACCGCCACTGGGGGCGGCTCTGTAACGGCTGTATTCCAGATCAACACAGGTCTTGATACCACCCTGTACGCAAACGGCTGGGGTGCCGGAACGTGGGGCGGTATTCTTTCTGCGACCAGCGCAAGTTTCACCGGGTCTATCAGCGGTACCACATTGACCGTAAGTGCGGTTGTGTCTGGAACTCTGGCTGTGGGGCAGTTGATTACAGGCACAGGCGTTTCTGCCAGCCCTCCTGGATCAAACGCCACATACATTACCGCTCTTGGCACAGGCACGGGCGGTGTTGGTACCTACACGGTGGGTGTTTCTCAGACGGTTTCCTCTACCTTAATGAACGCCTTTGCTGGGACAGGTTGGGGTGCGGCATCTAACACTCAGATTGCTGGTACACGGCTTCGCTTGTGGTCTGCTGATAGCTTTGGGCAGGATCTTGTTATCAACCCACGCGATGCGGCCATTTACTATTGGGCAAACTCGGGCGGTCTTGGAACTAGGGCTGTTTTGCTGTCATCTTTAGCTGGCGCATCAAATGTGCCGGCAGTTTCCCGTCAGATCATTGTGTCCGATTTAGACAGGAAGGTCATTGCCTTTGGGTGTTCTGATATTATCACGGGAATCCAAGACCGTCTGTTGATTAGGTGGCCTGATAACGAGAACCCGGCTCAATGGACGCCATCTGAAACCAACTCCGCTGGTGGGTTGCGTATTCCAACTGGCTCTGAGTTTATCTCTGCTGTTGAAACCAAGCAGGAGATCTTGGTTTGGACGGATGACTCCGTTCATTCCCTTCGATATGTCGGTGCGCCGTTTGAATACACAATCGCGCGTATTGGTATGACATCTCTTGCGGCACCAAACGCTGTGATTTCTGCCAACGACATTGTGTTTTGGATGGGTTCCAACGGGTTCTTCACCTGGGATGGTCGTTTGTCTGGACTGCCATGCGCCGTGAAGGATTATGTGTTCAATGATCTAAACCTGAACCAAGCCGAGAAGATTACTGGCGGTTCCAATATGGCGTTCAATGAGGTGTGGTGGTTCTACCCGTCATTGAACTCAAATGAGAACGACAGGTATGTTCTGTATAATTATAATGAAAAGGTCTGGAGCGTAGGGACGATTGTTCGTACTGCGTGGATTGACCGTGGGATTGAGGATTACCCTCGTGCGGCTGGTGTGGATGGGTACATCTACTTCCATGAGATTGGCCAGGATGATGGTTCAACCAATCCATACTCTCCGATTGAGGCTTACATTGAGAGCGGCCCTGTGGAGATTGGTGAAGGTGAGCAGTTTGGTTTTGCGTGGCGCATGATCCCTGACTTGGATTTCAGGAATAGCTCTGCTGCCAGCCCGGTGGTTGATTTCATTCTTGAGGCACAGGATTACTCAGGATCGAACTTCAGTCAGTCTGTTAATAATGACACAACCCTCACGGCTACAATTCCCGTGGCTCAGTTCACTGAGCAAACCTACTTCAGGATTAGGGGCAGAATGCTATCCTTAAAGGTCAGAAGCACGAAGTTGGGTGTGGCCTGGAGGCTAGGCATTCCTCGCATTGATGTCAGGTCGGATGGCCGCAGATGAGGCTGGGAAGAACACGCCTCCCTATTCCGCCGTTTGAATTTGAGCGGGAGTGGGGCAATCAGCTTATCCGGGCGATTGAGCAGAACTTTGATTCTGCGTTTGCTAATATAGACAATTCAGCCGCCACAACGGGGTATTATGGGTCGTTCTATGATACCACCACTCAAAGTGCTGCGGCGATCAACACCCCCTATGCGATGACCTTGAATAGCACGGCTGAGTCAAATCAGATTGCCGTGACAAACAATTCTCGCATTACCTTCAAGAACCGTGGGACATACAACATCCAGTTCTCGGCACAGTTGGATCAGACATCAGGTGCCAGCCATAACGTCTTTATATGGATGAGGAAGAACGGTGTTGACATTGCTAATTCCGCGTCTGTTGTTGCCATCCAGGGTTCAACCGCTGAGGCAGTGGCGGCTTGGAACTTTGTGATCACTGTCCTTGGGGGTGATTACATTGAGATCATGTGGGCTGTCAGTAATACGGCGGTACAGATTGTAGCTGCCCCAGCAACAGCCTTCTGTCCTGCAATCCCTTCTGTTATAGCTACAGCAATCGCAATCTGAGGATCATGTCATGGAACGCACAGCACGAGCTTTAGCTGGGTACGGGCGGCACGGGGATAACAACCTCCTCCATGTCAGCGATCAGGAGCTTCGTGGCATCGAGCTTCTGTCTGGAAAGAAGTTCACACGCAATCCAGACACGGGTTTGCCGGAGGCGTTTAACTGGTCCTCTCTAATTCCCGTGGCTGCTGGTATTGCTGGGACTGCTGTTGCTGGTCCGATGGGTGGAGCGTTAGCTGCTGGTGCGACCAGCGCGGCAAAGGCTAAGATCGAAGGCAAGTCAACCGAACAGGCTTTGACCCAGGGCTTGATCAGTGGTGTGACTAGCTATGCTGGCGGGCAGTTGCTGTCTGGGGTAGGTAGTGCGGCTGGCGAGACCACTGCGGCGGCGGCACAGGGGGCAACTCAAGGAGCGGCTCAGGGAGGAACTGAAGCCGCAACTCAAGCTGCTTCAGCACTAAACCCAATGGCAAGTAACGCAGCTTACGCTGGCGCCGAAAGCGTTGGTCAGGCGGCTGGTTATCAAGGCGCTCTTGGCCCAGCGACAGGAATAGAAGGAAATCTGGCTGCTGCTGGCGAGGGAGGGATGCAATTTGGAAGTCGCCTCTCAAACATCGCATCTGACCCTGGAGCGGCATTTTCAAAACTCAGTGAAAATGTCTCAAACAATAAGATGGCTGCGCTTCTTACTGCTGGTGGGGCTTATACAACTGCTATGGACGCAATGGGTCCACCCAAGATGCCGGGTGAAGAGCCTTACGACCCCAGCAAATATCCGGAACAATTTCCGGCAAACCCCCGCACATGGAATGCTCCAGGCGCCGGGTATCAACCGGGCTATTCACCTGAGTATCGGTACTTCGCTGAGGGCGGTTATGTGCCTCCCCCTCCTGAGCCACCCAAAGAAAAAGATTCTGGTAAAATCCCAGACTTCCTTTCCATGGGGGTTCTTGGTGCTGTCCCTGCGATGATGGGCATGGACCGCGATGCCATTACCAAATTTGCCCCAGCGAACATCCTGCGTAACATGACTCAATCTCCTGACGGAGATCTTGAGCGTGAGCGTGAGCGGTATCGCACTCTGTATCAGGCTTACATGGCAAACCCGGCCAGCCAGCAGCCTGCTATGGCCCCCGGTCAGCCCGTGGGTATGGCAAAGGGTGGCTTGTCTAGCCTTCGCAAGGAAGATGGTGTCACCGCCAATGTGATGAACGAAGCCAAGGCCGCTCTGCTTGGTGAGCATCCCCGCCCAAGCGAGGCTCTGGGGCGGTTCAGGAATATGTTTGGGGAAGATGCCCTGGATGTTCTCCGCGATAAGGTAACTGGCGGTAGGGTTCGTGGGGCAGGGGGTGGTATGGATGACCTTGTTCCCGGCACCATTGAGGGTCGCCAACAGGTTCGCCTTGCGGATTCTGAATTCGTGGTACCAGCGGATGTGGTTTCTGGTTTGGGGGACGGTTCTACAGACCAGGGTGTGCGCCGCCTGCATGAGATGATGCGGAAGGTTCGTCAGGAACGCACTGGCAAAACAACGCAACCAAAATCCATAGGCGGAAAGATCACCCTGTGAATGTGAGTTTGGTTCCCATAGATCATGTCAATGATGTGTGGGATAAAGTTAAGGAATACCTATTACCTGCTGTAAAGGTTACAAATGGCAGGTATATGTTGTACGATGTTTATGTTGCAGTGCAACAAGGCAGGATGCAGTTGTGGATTGCCTTTGATGACCAGAATGAGATCCTTGGTTGTCAGGTAACTACGGTCACAGACTACCCTTCCAGGCGACTTCTCACCTCTTGGTTCACCGGAGGTAAAAGGCTCCGGGAATGGAGAGATGAAATGATGGGTGTTCTTATTCGCTGGGCAGAAGATAATGAATGCACAGGGATTGAGGGCTATGGTAGAAAAGGTTGGATTAAAATGCTGGAGCCTTACGGGGTGAAAGAGAACCTGATCATGTTTGAGAAGGAACTGTAAGATGGGCGGCGGTTCTGGCGGCGGCGCACCTACCCAAAGCACAACCTATACCTCGAACCTCCCGGAATATGCGCGTCCATATTTCGAGCGGATGATGAGTCGAAGTGAGGCTGAGAGCAATCAGCCTTATGTTGGCTACCAGGGTCAGAGGTTGGCTGGCTTTACGCCCGACACTCAGGCTGGGTTTAACATCACCCGCAATCTAGCTGCCCAGGGTAATCCTGAACTTGCTGCTGGCACTGGCATTATGGGTGCCGCAGCGCAGCGAGGCTTCCAGGCTAGTAACTACGCATCAACCCCCATTCAGCAAACAGCATTCGGGCAAGAGCAGGCGACTCAGTATATGTCGCCCTATATGCAGAATGTTGTTGAGCGGCAGCGTCAGGCTGAGATCCGTAACTATGATGAGGGTCGTCCATCTCGCGAGACACAGGCAATCAAGGCTGGTGCGTTTGGTGGCTACCGTCAGGCGATTCAGGAAGGTGTGGCGCAACGTGGGTTGCAGAATCGCCTTGCTGACATTGAAGCCATGGGCCAGCAGAAAGCTTATGAAAGCGCACAGGGGCAGTTTGAGCGAGATCGCGCGGCGTCAATGCAGGCCCAGGCTCAGACCGAACAGCAGCGCCTTGCTGGTCAGCAATACGGTCTAGCTGGCGCGGGGCTTGGGTTACAGGCTGGCACTGGCTTGGGACAGCTTGGTGCCATGCGTCAGGGTCTTACTCTGCAACAGGCTCAGGCACTGCAACAGCAAGGTGGTGTGCAGCAGGGTCAGGAGCAGAAGTCTCTTGATACTGCGTATCAGGACTTCTTGAACCAGCGTGATTTTGACAAGCAGCAGATCAACTTCATGTCAAGCATCATGCGCGGTATTCCGGTTCAACCTCAGACGGTCCAAAACCAATACGCAAACCCCAATCCGTTTGCTCAGTTTGCTGGTCTCGGCATTGCTGGCCTTGGCTTGATGCGCTGATAGGATTTAGACATGAACCTCCTCAAGATCCAAGACGCCCTCAAGAACGCATCAGACGATCAACTCATGCAGTTGATGCAGGCACCTGATAGCTCTGCGCCTTCATACTTGGTTCTATCTGAGATCCGCCGCCGCAAGGATATGCGAGCGCAGCAACCTCAAGAACCTCAAGGCACAGTGGCTGAGGATCTGGCCAGCGTTCCACAGACCTACGATCAAGCTGGTATTCGATCCCTCCGCACCCCTGGTTATGAGGAAGAGGAACGCGCTTCACCCGATGACATGCAGGAGATGCGTGAGGGTGGCGTGGTGCGTATGCAGGCGGGAGGTCTTCCTCCTCGGCTGGAAGATTTTTATACTGGTCGTCCATTTTCTGAATTAAATGAATCGGAACTTCGTGCTTTGGCTGGACCTCAAGCTGCTATGTCCGTGCCGCAACTAGGACGATTGAGGTTTCCCGGTTTAGCGCCAAATCCATTAATGGCAAGCATTCCAGAAGATCAGCGAAACATCTTATCCAGCGAGGCTCGCATGGAGCTTGCGCGGCGCCAGCCCGCTTCGCGCAACTACTCCGCCATGGGGCCAGAGCCAGAAATGACTGAAACTGAAATGACGCTTCAGCCAGCTCTTCCCCCAATACCTTCTGACCCAGCCCCTTTTGGGGAACAAAATCGAGGTCTGGCTGGCGCAATACCACCAGATCCAACAAATCCAAATTACAATCAACCATCAAGCATCACTCCACCCGCGTCAACACAGCAGGGCGGTCCTGCTGGGGGTGGCGGTGCCGCTGGCCCTCGCGGGGGTGGCGGTGCCGCTGGTGGCGGTAGCTTTGAAGATGGTGTGCTTGGCGGGATGCGCCGCCTTGAAGCTGCCTTCCCCAACAATCTCGCTGCCCTTCGTGAAGAGCTTGAGAAGGGCAGGACCAATCCTCAAGAGCGGAGGCGTGAAGCTCAGAACCTTGCCTTAGTGGAGGCTGGTCTTCGCATGGCCGCTTCAAGGAACCCAAGCTTCCTTGGTTCTATTGGTGAGGGTGCCACACCTGCTGTTCAGTCTTATGCTCAGCAGCTTGGTCAGATCCGTCAGGATGAGCGTCAGGATATCCGTGACAGGTTCTCCCTGGAGCAGGCTAACCTCCAGCGCATGTATGCGCTTGGTCAGATCAGTGCTGCTGAGTTCCGTTCTCGTGTTGCTGAGGCTGGCGCAAACGCCCGCTCGAATGCAATGCTGGCAAGCCAAGAAGCCCGTGAACGAGCGCAAGCATCCGCGCTTGAAGCTCGCGAGCGCATTGCCGGGACAAATGCTGAAGCCGCTGCGAACAGGGCAAACGTGACGGCATACAGGTCTGCGCTTTCCGCTGACTCCGAAATTAAAGCAATTGGCGAACAGATTGGTCTGGCTCAGTCACAAATTGCTAGCGTACCAGAGGCGCAGCGCGGCCCTATTGCTGCTAGGGTGCAGCAACTTGTAGCTGCCAGGACTGCGCGGGAAAGGCAGATTGCTGGTATGTTTGGGATAAATGATCCGCTCGGCCTCCGCTGATCAGGGGAATTAATATGCCTACCATTCAAGAAGTTCGTCAGACATTTCCTCAATACGATGATCTCTCTGATGAACAACTTCTTACTGGTATTCATAAGAAGTTTTATTCTGATATCCCTGTCGAAGACTTTATGTCTCGGTTTTCTTCGGCACCTCAGCAGCCAGCACAACCACCTCAAGGAGGGAGTGCGCTTGGCACTGCGCTTGGTTCAGTTGTTTCTGGTGGCGGCAGTTTACTTTCTACTGTCGGCTCTTTGGGTGGCATGGTTCTTCCTGGCGTTGGGTATGACAATGCTCTCACTCGCGCTGGACGTGATGTTCAGCAATACGGCGAAAGCCTTATGTCCGAGGAGATGCGCGCCAAACGCGCAGCATTATCAGCGGCGGTAAAGCAGGCTGAAGAACAAGGCTTGGCTGCTGAAGCATCTGCCGCCCTGAGAACCCTGGCACAGAACCCAAGCCTCATTGGGTCCATGCTGCTTGAGCAGATCCCCATGTTTATTGCCACCGGGGGTGTGGGCCGGGCGGCTATGGGTGCCGTTCAGCTTGGCACCCGAGGTGCAGTAAGGGCTGCGGCAGCAGGGGCTGAAAGACAGGCCGCTGCTGAGGCTGCGGCTCAATTGGCTGGTCGGGTAGGTACTGGTACCGCCATTGGCACAGGCGCTGCTCTACAAGGCGGTGAAGTGGCGGGTCAGGCATATCAGGACATCATGTCCATGCCTGAATCTACGCTGACAAATAGCTCCACATATCAGACTTTGTTGCAGACGATGTCCGGTGAGGAAGCTCGTAGGACGCTGGCTGAAGAAGCTGCTCAACAAGCTGGCCTGATGGGTGCCGGGATCTCTGGTGCCGCTGCGGCTCTTCTACCGGGTGCCGAAAAAGCGCTGTTCAGCAAGCAGCTTTCTGAACGGGTTGTTCGCCGGGTTCTGACAGGCGCTTCTGGTGAAGCGGCGCAAGAAGCCATCGAAGAAGGTGGCGGTCAGGTTGCCCAGAACATCGCGGTTCGTCGTGCTGACACTGAGCGTGATCTCTTGCGTGGCGCTGGTAGTGCTGCTGCTATTGGTGGCACACTGGGTGCTATCATGGGTGGTGGTATTGCTGGTGTAAGGGGGCCAACGCCCCCTCCGGCAGAACCTCGTTCACCAATCACACAGCAATTAATCAATGATTATGTTGCTGGTAGGGATCTCCCGCCTGAAGCTATTGCCGCTGCCGAGAATGCAATTGCTTTGGGTGAAACTCCAGTTCCGCCTGCGGAACCAACCACGCAAGCTGCGGCTCCTGTTCCTCCCCTTCCTGAAGTCGCCACTGAACCAACCGCTCCGGTTGCTGTTACGCAACCCGTAACACCTGCTGAGCAACCCGCCGCTGAGGCTGCTGTCCCAGAACAGCCAAGCGCTGAACGGCTAACACGCAGTCAGGAGCTTGCTGAAGCCGCTGGCCTGGATGCTGAAGGCAATGTGAATTACGAGCGCGTTGCTGCTGTTCGTGAGGAACTTGGTGTTCCTCCGACACGCTGGCAGGATCTTCCTCGCGAAGATCAGGAGCGTGTTCTTGAGCGGCTGCGTCAACAAGATCTTTCGGCACGGGATATTCCAGAGGTCGCTCAGCCAGCCACTGAAGCTGCGGCACCCGCTGGTGTTGATCCAAAGGAAGATCTGAGGAAGGCCAGGATTGCTGAGCGCCGGGCTGAGCGGATTATCAAGCAGACCGCCGATCCAAACAAAAAGGCCTTTGCTCAGGTTCAACTTGCACAGGCACAGGAAGCCCGTGCGAAGGCCGAGGAAGGCATCAAGGCGCAGGAGGCTGCTGCCACCAAGGAAGAGCAGGGACGGCTACGCACAGCCTTTAAACGGGCTGATGAGACCATCAACAAGCGGCTTGGCGAACTTGAGAAGATGGGAACCCAAGGCAAGGAAGTTGCCGATGGTGTTCGCCGCGCTTTGAATAACCGCGCGCTTGATTCTCAGCAGCTTCTTGGCGCCTTCATTGGCGCGGATGTTTTGGTCAAGCAGCTTCCTGGCAAAGCCAATCACAGGATTGAGTTTGTTGAGAGGCTTCTTCCCACTGAAGAAGAGGCCAAGGCTGTTGAAGCCAGCGGCGGTACGCTTGGTGCCGAGGTTCAGGGTCGCAGAGATGCAGCCAAGGCTCTGATTGAACTCTCTCTATCAAAGAGGTTCCTTGATCCTGGGTACGTCCTGCTGCGTGAGACTGCGGCACATGAAGCGTTCCATGTTCTTCAGGATTACTACAAGAAGTTTGACAAGGGATTTGCTGAGGCACTTGATAATGCCTTCGCCAAGGGATCTGATCTCAAAGATGGCAAGGCAATGTTTGCCGACATCATCAAGGATAAATCCCTCAAGAATAAACTTCAGCGTTTGAGAAGCGCTGCTGGCAACATGTCGTACTTCGATCTGTTGGTCAGGGATCTGAAAAGTCCAATCACGCCACGCGAAGCTCAGGCTTATGTGTATGGCGCGTTGGTGGATGCGTTGCGGCGCGGCAATCAGATCACCGGGGTTAAGCCTGGGTTCAGCAGGTTCATCAACTTCCTTCGTGACTTCTTCTCCCGTATGGGTAATGCGCTGAGTGGTCTTGGCTACGGGACCACCAGTGAGTTGTTGACCCGTGAAGCTGGAAGGGGTGGAGCTAGGTTCACTGAGGAACTTGCGCGTCCTGCACAGGCACAGGCTGAGATGTCTGCTCGCGGTGCCGAGCCAACACTTCTTCGGGACATCAATCAGCTAATTAAAGATGCTAAATCTCAATCAAGCTGGCGTAATTGGTACAATCGCCACGAAGAAAAAGTTAATGAGCTTTTTGGTGATGACGCTCCACTCTTCAAGAAAATACTGTCTGCCACATCTCAAGCGGCTAGTGTTCCGGCAAATGTAACGCTTGCGATTAAGGCTTACAAACAGCTCCTCAACGGAGAGCCATTCACTGGTTATTTACCAGCGGTCATTAAAAACCTTGAGCGCATTCGGTCTGATGAAGGTTTGCGTGGGCGAAAGATTTCTCAGTATGGGCAAGCGGTTACTGCCGAGGAATCAGAAGCAGCCCAAGCTGTTGCTGTTGATAGACATATCGCTCGCTTGCTTTTTGGAGTTGATGTTCCTACAAAGAGGCAAGTTGAAGTTGCAACCCAAGTAATCACTGACATTGCAAATCGCCTTGGTTGGGAGCCGCGCCAAGTTCAAGCTGCGCTTTGGGCCTTCAACCAAGTTAGGACAGGAACGGACCCAAATAATGTCAAAAGCTACGATTTCTACCTCAACAAACGCGAAGAAGAAATCAGAGCATTTCGTTCCGCGTTCTCTGGAAGAGAAGGAGGAGGCGTTCAAGCTGGCGCGGGAACTGCTGAAAGAACTGGAGAAGTTAAAGGGGTAGATATCGCATCAGCCACCACTGAAGATATCGCCAACGAGCTTGCTGCTGCGGCTCCTGACATTGAGTTCTCTGCGCGTGAAGGTGTTTCACTAAAGCCCGGTAAGCCAGATGTTGTTGAGGCTGGCAGCAATGTTCAGATGTTTTGGGACATTGAGGGTGGCGGCATCATCTTCATGAATGCCTACAAGCGCGGTGATGTGCTTGATGTTGATGCTATTGCCCCAGAAGATATTAAGAAGAACCCTAAGCTCAAGACCATTTCAACAGGTTCTTATGGACCGTTTGGTCTTAGGGTTCCGCTTGGTGTTACTGGCACACGCAAGCTCATCAATGACATCACTTCCTATCTGAAAGCCCGCGCTCCCGAGATTAAATACATTGAGGGGCAACGCATCACTGGTGCCAGGATGAACATGGATGACGAAAAGCAGCTAGTTCGCTTCCCGGTCAATCGGGCAGAGGCCGCTGCTCGTGCTGGCGCTGTAGAGTTCTCAGCCCGCCTCGCACCAACAGATGAACAGACCATTGAGTTCTCTGCGCGGCAGACAAACATGTCTGTGCCTGAGTTCAAGACATGGTGGGAAGGTGGCTGGCGTGGCCCTGGTTACACACCAGTACAGAGTGCCGCGCGCACCCAGAGCGGCAAACCAATTCAGTATTACCATGGAACCCAAAAGGGTTTTGTTCGCTTTGGTAAGGCTCGCAGTGGTTCTATTGAAGGCCAGGAAGGGCCATTCTTCTTTTCGCCGGATCCAGATTTTTCAAATCAATACGCCGAGATGGCTTTGTATGCTGGCGGCAAAAATGCTGAAGTTGAATCAGGACAAAGAATGCTTCCAGTATTCTTGTCTGTTCAAAACCCATTTGACTCAACCCTTCGAGAGTTTCAGAAACAGCTTCTTGATTACGTTGATAGGGGCCTTGATGATGGGTCTCTGACATGGAGGGATTTGGGTACTTCATTAAAGCCGTTGAGCGGAGAAACAGAAGCTCAAACAACCAGAAGAAAATATAGTTTGTTCAAGCGTATTTTGACGCTTGAGGGTGTTGATAACTGGAAGTCCATGGAGAGCAATGCCGCTCAAAAGTTTTTGCGCGAGAATGGGTTTGATGGATTTTTCATCATTGAGAATGGCGTCAAAAACCTTGCGGTGTTTGATCCCCGCCAGATCAAATCCATCTTCAATCAGTTTGCTGAAGGTGCCGCAACAAGCCCTGAGTTTGCTGCGCGTCAATCACCACTGCTGACAGATCCAAACTATTCCTTCTACATGGATGCACTGACTGCTCAGCCTATTGCGCGGTCTGGTTTGTTTGGTGGTGTGTTCCGGCGCTTTGTTGGTGCCATGGATAACACCGCGCTTTACGGCACACCTAATACCCCAGAGCGTTTGCGTGACGCACTGGTTCGCACTTCGGTAAACCGCAACCATCCGATCTGGATGTTGCAGCAATTGGCTGAACGTATGGGTGTTCTCAACGGACGTGACATTGGCATCGCTGCCGAGTCAGCCCTGATGAACACTGGCCGTATGCAGCTTTTGACTCAGGTTGCTGGTCTGAAGTTTGATCCAACCACTGGCGACATTGACATCCGCAACGATGTTAAATCCCTTATGGAGATATTTGAGGGTAAGGTTGACACCAAGAACCAAGATATCCTTCAGAGGTATCTGATTGCTCTGAGAGAGAAAGATCTGCGCGGCGTTGGTCGCACAGGCATGAGGTCGATCAAGGGTCGGCCATTCACTAATCAGATGATCAATGACATCATCCAGCAAACTGAACAGGCGCATCCTGAGTTTGTTGATATTGCCAGAGATCTGAAGAAGTTCAGTGACTCACTGCTGGACTTCGCCGTTGATACCGGGATCATGACACGGGCGAAGGCGCAAGAGCTTGCGCTGATCTTCTACACACCATTCTATCGTGAGATGGAAGCCGACAGCCAGAGCGATCCCAATCAGATCCTTGGCCCTAATGTCAGCAATGTTCTCCGCAACACCACCAGCGCATTGGATAAGAAGCTTGGTGGCGGTGACGGGAATGTTGGTGATCTGCTTGAGAACATCTTGCGGAATGCTGACAGCATTATCCGGGCTGGTCTGAAGAACCATGCGATCAAGATGACCGCTGAGGTTGCCCGTGATGTGGGCCTTGGTCAGGTTGTTCAGAGTGCCGCCGGAAACAACATCGTGACCTACCGGGTCAACGGGAATGAAGTTCATTTCCGGGTTGATGATCCCATCCTCTTCACCGCCATGGCCACAGCCCCGGCGAAGACCAGGGGTGCGCTTCATCAAGCCATGGCAAGGATGGCTTCGTTCTTCCGCGAGATGATTACCTTGGCACCCTCGTTCATGTGGGCCAACCTGTATCGCGGTAAGTTCCAGGCCTATGCCCAGGAAGGTGCATCCTTCAGCCCATTCACCACAATGAAGGGGATGAAGGACTTCCTCAAAGCCAACCCATCCTACCTAGCCTTCACGGCACAGACCGGGTTTGGTGGCTACACCTTCGGTATGGGCGAGAAGAACATCGCCGCGAAGATGAAGAAGCAGCTTGATGACCGTGGCATCTTCCGGGAGGTTATGCGTGGAAACCTTTGGGCAGTCGCTAGGAGGGCTATAGACGGGCTTTCCCAGGTCAGTGAAGCCACAGAGCTTGCTGAACGCTTAGGCCTGTATGAGCGGCTTAAAGCCCAAGGAATGACCGATAAGCAAGCGGCCTTCCAGGCTTACATGCTGGCACCATTCTCTCGCCAGGGTTCTGGTCAGGGTGTGTTTGGTAATGTGGTGCAAAGCCTGATCCCACTGGTGCCGTTCCTTAACGCCAAGATCCAAGGCCTGTATCGGCTTGTGGAAAATGAGAAGGGCAACAAGACCATCCTCAAGATACCGCAGCAAATCTTCCTGCGTAGTATGGTTATCACCGCATTTTCTACGGCACTGTATGGCTTGGCTTTGTCGGGCGGCAATGAAGACGAGCTTGATAACCTTACCGTTGACGACATCATCCGGTATGATTGGTTGTTCCTTGGGGAGGGAAGGAAGATTGCTCTCCCTCGCAACTTTGAAATCGGGTCTTTCTTTGGTGCCGTGCCAATCCTTGCAATGGAGGCATACCGCAAGGGTCACACCGATGACCTGACCAAGGCTGCGGTTTCGATTGGCACATCCACTCTGTTCTTCAATCCAATCCCACAAGCGGTGCTGCCGATCCTGTCGGCAACAACTAACTATGATTTCTTCCGTGGGCGGGAGCTTGAGAATTATGCGATGCGAAACCTCCCAGCGGAGGACCGGGTTGACAGATCAACCACTACCATCGCCCGGCTTGCATCTGCCGCTACGGGATACCTGATGTCACCCCTTGGCAAGGAAGCAGTCAGCCCGATCAAGATGCAGGCAGTGCTTAATGGTTATCTTGGAAGCATTGGTTCTGGGATAATGACCGGGTTTGACTCTATCGTTTTGGCAAACCTCGATGTGATTCCAGGCAAACCCGCTGGTCCGTTTGGTAGTCCGTCAGATATCCCAGCGATCCTTGGTAATGCGTCAGGGCTTGGCAGGTTCTACCGCACCGATGAGGCTAAGGTCTCAAGGTTCGTTGGGGATTTCTATACCCTCAAGGAACAGTCAAACCAGATCAAGAATGCAATCAATGAAGCCAACCTGCGTGGCGATTACAATCGCGCCATTGAATTGCAAACTGAGAAGGGTCAGCTTGCCATGATGAACCGGACGATTGCCCGGACATCAACGCAGCTAAGTGAATTGAACCGTCAGATCCGGTCCATTGAAGCTGGCCCATTTGACTCGGAGACAAAGCTTGCGCTTATAGCTCCGCTTCGCCAGCAGCGTGATATGTTGGCGAAGCAGACTGTTCAACAAGCCAGAGCGGTAGGGGCAATTTAAGAATTGCCCACACCATTCATGTCAGCGAAGTGTTTCCACGCCACTTCGCTGGCACTCTTTTTGGTCATCCTGTAGGTCTCCTCAAGAACACCAAACGCATTATCAATGTTCTGTGCCACGTCCTTCGGGCCTGAACACACAAGGATCATTCCCCAGAAGGTGTTGCAAAGAACATTCATCATCTCGTGTGGTGTTGCTTTGTCTTCACCCACCAACTGCATGACACAATGAAGAAGTGACTGAGACATTATGGCAATCTTCTTTGTCCGTTCTTCTGATTCTTCTTCTTCATTTTCCATTGGATACTTCCTCAAGGATTGAGGCGTATCCTGCGATATCAATGTGGCTGTCCTGATGACCGGGTGAGTGCATAAGCCTTGCGATCTTCAGCAGCAACATCATCATGGCTACATCGTATGCGTGGATCTCCTGGCACTCTGACAATACATTATTGCCTGACCGAGTTTCCTTGAGCCACATGTTCCACAGGTCAGCGATACGCCTATGGTTCACATACTTATCGCCATAGTCGGCGGCTCTCTGACCACCGACAAGCTCAGCCGCTTTGAGCAACATATCCCCTGCGTTCATGACACCCTCAGAATTGAAACGGTTTCATTCTCTTTGGATGTTGATGACACATAAGACTTATTGCCCCACATGTGCGAAGCTGTTGATGTGACGGATGAATTGATTGACTTCAGATCAAACTTCCCGCGAGGGATGGATGCCTCATCGCCAATCTTCATTTCCATAAGAATGGGAGTGACGTAGTTCTTCAACTCCCTTGGACCGTACTTGTTTGGTCCTCTCCTTTTCTTCTCCTCCTTGGGCTGGGTCACATCCAATGAACCAACCTTTTCCCCATTAGTTCTGATGATTGCATACTGAAGACCCAAGCTCTCAAGGCGCCTCACGCAATCCAAAAGAACTCTCTCTTTAAGTTCAGACCAATCTGTCATTTTCCCCTCACAGCAATACACGAAGAAGTAAGCCAGCAACCACGCCGCCCAAGGCGCCAGCAAACATGATGATGATGATAGCGGCAACGAAGCCAGGGATATCCCGCTTCATTTCTTCACGAGCCTTCCCAACATGATCTCCTGTGCCGGGCCAGGAAACGTGCTTTGAACCCCAAGCACATGGTCAGGAAGCAATGCGTCCAGCTTTTGCATTTCCTCCTGTGGGATATCAAACGTCCACTTGTCGCCAGTTCTTGTGGCGAATTGCTTCCAATCAGTTTCGTTGAAGTCCGAAACACTCTTGGCAATTAGCTTGATCATTTGCGGTACTCCGTTTTGATTGCCTTTGAAACTCTCCACAGTTGATGAGCAATCTCCCGGTTTATCTCTGCGACATCCGGGAAGTGATTGTTCAACCGTCTTGCCATGGAGAGAAACCTCCGAGCTTGCAGGATTTTCTCCCTGCGTTCGTCATAGGCTATGTCAGCCCAGCAGTCCAAGTTTTCCATGTAGTTCTCCTCCTCTTCTTCATCTGACATACTTTGTGCCTGATGTCAAATGTTATTGAGGTCTTGTTCTTTTATTTCCTCCATCGTCAGGATCTCTGTCAGCACAGTATTGTATTCAGCGGCCCCAGCATGTTCGTGTTCGATGCAATCTTTCAGGTATTCTTTGATGGCATCTGAGTGGCTGATTTTTACTTCGCTTAACTCCTTCTCAAGATCTTCATGAAGGATAAAGCTGATCGTCGCCGTGATTTTTCTCCGCATGTTTTGCCCTCCGTTTTAATTAAAGGTCATTGAGGAAACTGTTTTCAAACCTGTTCCTCAGTTCATGAAACAGTTCCCTGCCACGCCTGTCGGTCTTGAGGTCTGACCTACTCTCAATTGAGCAGTACGCCCTGACACCATCAGCGCATGCATCTTCTGTCGCCATAATGGCGAGGCCCATCTTGTCCATCCATTTCTGGAACTTGGGGTTGCGGCACAGCATCGCTGCGCTCTGCACAGCCTTGTCCCCTTCCTCCATATCCCTGGGTTTAACGGGCCTGTCGTGGTCATCCAGCAGCACCATGGCGATCTGGTATCTCGCTCCCACGGGTTGAGACAGAAGGTCCACAGGCACGTCATTGGGCTGGATAGAGATGGTTATGTATGTCCCCTTCCCATCCTGCCGCATGGAGATCTTCTTACCCTCGAACCCCATGGCCATATCTCTGACACTCATGTTGCCATCCACCCCGGTAATGCCCGGCACCTCGGGCAAAGCTTTTGGAATTTGCTCATTGGCTTGAACCCCTTGGCGCAACGAAGGCAGGAGGGACCGTCCTGTTCTTCAACCTTCCGGTCCCTCTTACGCATCTTTGACCAGAGTGATTCAGCCTGCCTCAAGGTGAGGTTTGTTTCGGATGCGATAATCTTCCATGTTGCACCCTGGTCTCTCCGCACCTTGAAGAGTGAGTAAAGATCTTCTTCCGCCTGCATGTCTTCCCCCATGCTCTTCACTTATTTAGGCTGAATGCGAGCAATCCTCTCCATAAGATGAACATACTTGTCATCATATGAACGGATCAGCGGATAAACGCTCGTGTAAGAATATCCAAAATGGTTAGCGATTTCAGATATTGACTTACCCTCGTCACGCATCTTCACAGCTTCGCGAATTTCATAGCCAAGCCATGACTCGCCTGATGTATAAGATGCATACGGCCCGCCACCCCTCTTGCGTCCACG